>ERZ779898.287-NODE-287-length-25004-cov-2.526514_pt1 | contig 25004 bp, 19 predicted proteins | sample MGYA00511902_ERZ779898 | MGnify/ENA primary metagenome ERZ779898 (study PRJEB29588, sample SAMEA2144588) | human gut metagenome | biome: human gut; feature: human-associated habitat; material: faeces | place: Denmark | collected 2008/2010 ...
ATTGTATTTGGAATGCCCAAGAGTATGTCGGATTCTGCCGAAGCCATCGTGAAGTTGGTCGCAGATTCCCCAGACATCATCGGCCTGCTCCCCCATCCTGCCACACGCCAGGACCTCATCACGCTTCCCGTCTCTCTTCCTGACCTCACCCTTGACGTTCATTTAGAAGCCCTCGAACCATCCAATCACATCGCAACAGCACTCCACCGCATTCTTTGTGACCAGTATCCGGCTTAAAAACCAACCTAATACGTTCCTGATCCATTGATTCTATCGAGAGTCTTCCTTGCCTTTGAGGATCAAGGCGACAAGGTCTTCGACATCCTCGTTTGCGATCTCCAAATCAAATTCCTCAGGATCATAGGTCTCTCCTTCCTGAAGTCCGAGCCATTCCTCGTATGAGGCCTTCTCCTCCGGGTCATCAACCTTCCCGGACAGGATGTCAAGCATTTGCGCATAGCCCCACACACCCCCGACATCTTCCGGTGGGCAGGCTCCTTTGCCTGATGTCACACATATATCCTCGCCCCGGAGAGGCTCGTCACTGACCGATGAGACCCTGACATTGTGGATCCAGCCATCTCCGAAATCATATTCAAAAGAGATTGTGCTGCCTTTTTGCGGCAGAACATCCGCGACGGTGACGGTCATCTCGTCTATAGCTCTGCCACCATAACCAAAATCGAAACTTTCTTCAATGTTGTCTCTGGAAGTATATTCCACTCCGCCTTTGGTGAATTGTGAGAGATGATAACCAGCCCAACCGAATGCGGTGATAAGTATCTTTCCAAGGTTCCCCAACCAAAGGTTTGACGGCACTTTTATCCGTCTGAACACCTTGACAGGACATTGTTCGATGGAAGCGTATAAGATGTAAGTCTTCGATGGTTTGCTTGAGTCCACCAGCCGGTCGGCCTTTGATTTTTTCTTGCCTTTGGCTCCTCCGGCATTTCCAGTCCCTTGGCTATTCTTAGTGTTTGAAGTGGCCGTCTCACTGGCACCCACAGTTGAATATGCCGCTGTCTTAGCCTGCATCATTTCGAAGAACGAAACCATAAATGAGATTTCCGCCTCCGAGATTCCCGGGTAATCTTTCCTGATCACCTCTTTGAGTTCGTCACGTTCCTTATCAGTCATTGAAACCGCAGTATTTTTCGCAAGGTAGTCATTTTATCCGGAATCCAGATGAGATGCCGCCAAAAATCTGCATGGGTATATTCAAACTTCCGTCCCACTTTACCAACTACGGGCACGGGGTGGAAAAGACTCTTTATTTCGGGATTATGAACTCCCCACCGGCAACACTTTCGGCTTCTTTTGCTTCCCAAGAGTGCAGAATGCACTCTTAAGAAACGTTTACCCCACTTTTTGTCTCCCAAGGGTGCTGTTGATCATACCTATGGGAGACATTATTCCCCTTACCTACTTCTGAAAGGTCATTCGGAATCCGTGCGGAAACAGACCTGCGCCGCACTCTCTGCGACCAATTTCCGGCTTGAGTAGTCACTAAGCAATCCTTAAATAATAACTATGTAGGTGGCTGAAGGTGTTTTGTAGAATTTAACTGGAAGTAATAGGTATTACGTGGCATCATGTAATAAAGCTTATGCGAAAGCGGATTTTGTCCATTGATATAGTTCTGTTTCGTCCCCTGACCCAAACCAGATGTCTTGGCCTAAGTCGGCACTGTTATCGGTATAAAGAAGTGTAGTGATTATCGCATATATTCCGTCATCATTTTTTCACAACTGCCAGTTGTAAACTCGGCATTTCTTTAGTATATTTGCAGGTGAAAACGTTTGTGTCATGATGCTATTTGATGAGATAACCAATGACGGCCGTTTGTGGTCTGTCCGTTATGAAGGGGAGGAAGAGAATGCCTTGTTCAAATCGTTTGCCCAGTGGAATGATGTAGAGTGGCTCCGTGCGTTCTTTTACGAGAACAAAGATGACTTGGAGTCGTATTTCAAGGTAACGGATGTGAATGAGGCTATCTATGACACGATCGAAGACAGCGACAAATTACAGTGCCTTATTCTTGATCTGAGCCCGGATGCGGATTTGGAGAAGTTGTTCCGGCCTTTGGATAATCGTCAGAATGCCGCTTTTATGCTGGATAAGGAAAAGGCCCGGCTCAAGAACGATGGCGGCCATCCCTCCTGGTTAAGGCTATATGCCATTCGTTTGGAGAAAGGAGCATTTATTGTGACCGGCGGGGCAATTAAACTAACGGCTACGATGGCAGAACGTGAGCATACGCTTCTGGAGCTGGCGAAGATGGAGAAGGTGCGTAACTTTTTGCTGGATGAAGGCATCGTGGACAAAGAAAGTTTCATCGACTATCAAGATTCACAATAGTTTATATTATTATGGGAACCGCAGTTGAAAGATTGAGACAGTATCAAGCCCCGACACCTTCAAGGTGGCGGGAGGAGGCGGAGTGGCGTCGCGCAAACCGCGCATGGCTACGTCGTTCGCAGGCTGTGGCCATGAAGATGCTTGACAGGATGGAAGAGATGAGATGGACGCAGGCACAGGTGGCGGAAAAACTTGGATGCAGTCAGCAATATGTGTCCCGGATTGTTAAGGGGAACGAGAATCTTACTCTTGAGATGTTGTCCAAGATCGAGGACAATCTGGGCGTGGAGGTATTTAAGGGTAAAGAGTAATAGAGGAACACGGCGAAGATGCGCAAGTACGATGATCTGGTGAGACTATGACAAGATCCTTGATTTCGGATTCAGTGTTCCCGGTCATCCGGAACACGCCTGGTTTGAGTACCTTGTGTTTCGACTTTATAGGCCTTTTACGTTGATGCGAGGCATCTGGGACTTGAATTCCGGGTCAATGTGATGACACTGGGTCTTGATGATGCCACGGCGACGAATAGCAGGCTGGAGGCAATAGGTGTCGAAGTCCAGAAGGTTGACATCGGCAACAGTCTTCCAGTGCGGGAAGAAGAGTTTCATAGCCGCTGTTGCAATACGCTTGACTGCCTTGAAGTCACGCATATCGGCATTTGCCTCATATTCTATAAGCTGGTCGAAGAGCATACCGTAGACGTTTTCAGTGCGAAGGGCGTGCATCACCTCGGAGAAGTACTCCACGTTGATAGTCCAGCCCTTATAAATCATATTCTTGGAGATTCGAGGAAGGTACCAGCCTTCTATGAAGCAATGGAAGCGGTCCAGTAGCGCGGACTCGCGGAAACTGTTGGGCAACGAATCGAAGTACCGGTAGTTGATGGGCTTCTTGTTCTGGTCCAGAGGAATGTTACCCATCAGCATCCGCCCGCACTCTGAGGTGATCTCCTTGTTGTCAATGGTGGTCTTACCAGCTTCGAGGTATGCCTTGAGGGCTGCCTGGATTTCGGCCGGTTCCTGAAAGACGATGGTCTGAATCTCATCGAATGCCGTATAGTCGTGATTGCAGAGGATACCAAGTTGCTCTTTAGACTTGTCATAAAGCAGTTTCGCCCGGGTCACCTTACCGCCACTGATAATCCAGCCGTATTTGGAGAGGTTGCCGAAGACGTAAGATTTACCGGTTCCCTTCGGAGCCAGTTCAATGACGTTAAGGCGAGGCTCGATGAAAATGAACAGGCGGGTCAGGAATTCCAGTTTCTGCTGCATACTGGCAAAGGTGTCGGCTTCGTACTCCATCGCAGAGATGAGAAGGTCATAGTGTTTTCCATTGTAAATCAAGTAAGGCACATCCTTGTTGGATAAGCCCTTAATATCGAAACGCATGACAAGATTGGATGCAGATACTTCCAGACTCTTCTGAGCAATCTGGGTGCAGGAGTGCTCCTCATAGTCGGAGATGATAAACACCGGGACCAGGACCTCTTCCGGAGTGCAGCCGGAATTTCGTCCCATCCCCAAGGCAATACATGGCACCATACGCTTTTGAAGTTCGTGTACTCCGTTGCCGGGGTAAGACCGTCCTAACTATCTGGCATTACCAGCCAGCAAATAAGATATGCTAACACTCCGACACCGTAACAGAGTACCAGAATCAGCCATATTATTCTCACCAACACGGAATCTGTGTTGAAGTAATGCGCCAGGCCGGAGCAAACTCCGGCAATGACTTTGTCCCGTTTGGATCTGTGTAACCTTTTCTTTGACATTTCAATAAAGTCCTAATTCTTTTAATGGCAAATATGATTTTATCTGCTTGGCAGTACTGCGTGGAAGCTTGTAAAACAATGATTTGTTTATCATGGACTCAAGCTTCTCTACGGAGACCGCATAGTCTCGTAACTTGTGTTTAACCGATGGTTCATTGAACATCAGAAATCCTATCGTCAGATAAGACCCATGATCAGGAATGAGAACAGCCTTATAGAACGCATCTGGCACCACTATATTGCTTTTACCTACCGTCCCGTGATGATTTCGCCCTACAATTGGCCCAGTCATGACATATACACATCCATATTCCAACGCCCACTTCCGAATCTTCTCTTCCAACCTTTTCCAATCTCCGTTGTTAAAAGAAGTCTCCATCGGGCAAATATTGGTAGTATAGAAACTCTCGTCCATCGCCTTCTGGCTATACTTCACATCCCCTGCCGGAATCATATGACCTCTGCACCACCCTGAATTCGTATAGTCGCCATGTTCGGCAAGAACATAACCCGCAAGCTTTGGATCAGGGTCTGGAGAAAAAGACCGTTGTCTCTGTGCATTACCCTCCAATTCAGAAGCCTTGAGTTCGTATGCCACCCAGTTCGGAATCATCCATTCCGGATTGTATGACAACGTATGCCCTGAATGAACAATGATGATTTCGGTTCGAGATAGTTTAGGCAGTTCCAGTCCCTGAGCATTGAGCGCAAAAGGGCTAGCCATTGCCAAAGCAATAGTGAATATCCGTTTAATAGCCTGTAAAGTAGTATTCATCTGTCAATAGTATAGTAATCACTTCTTCAGTCAAGCGGCCATATTCAACAAAACCACCAGCGCAACAAGCCATCCCCATCTGGAATACAGTGCGCAAATCTCCCACACATCGCCTTTCAGGGCGGAAGAGATGTCCCTTGTTCTCTTTGAAGAACTCTCATAACATCCCAAAGATACGAAAACGAAAGGTCCAAGGCAAAGACAATGATAATAGACTGTTCCTGCTTTATACTTGAATCCGCCCATAAGACGCAGATTCCTGTAGCAAGCCTGAGGTCTGTTGCAAAGGTCGTTCCCAAAAGCCCTTTTTCGCCTATTCGATGTCAACTCAATGATTAACCCAAGCGCAGCTGCCACCAAAGAAACTGTCAGAATGATTTGCGATGATGTCATATTTTTCAGGAATAATCGAGGGAACTTCGTATGAAGCCCCCTCGCTCAAAGATTTCACAAATTACGCTCTCTTCTTTCTTATCAGGCGAACCAGTTCACCAATCCACAGGACAAAGGAAGTAGCAGCGACGATCACCACCCAATCCAAAGGTTTTACTCCTCCCTCCGCCACGTTGAACATCTCCTGTACCCCAGGCACTTCTGTCATAATAACCTGACCGATGAAGATGATAACAACGATAAGGATGAACCATTTCGTATTCTTCCAAGTAAGACCCTTGAATGCCGAATCATTCGTCATAAACGCCTTGGCATTGAAGAGATTCCAGAACTGAAGCATCACGAAAATCGTAAAGAACAGTCCGAGTTCGTATGGAGTAAGGCCGTTGTACGCTCCCCAACTGAAATTTATGTCCGTAAGAGAAGTAACATCCGCATGCTGGAAAAACAGGAGTATAGCCAACAGGATGACGGTAAATGTCAGACCAACGCCAAGAATTCCAGCACCCATCCCCTTGAGGATATGCTCGTTGACAGACCTCGGTTTCTCCTTCATCACAGTATGAGTCGGAGGCAGCGATGCCAAAGCAAGGGCGGCGAAAGTATCCATAATAAGGTTAACCCAAAGCATTTGAGTCACCGTAAGAGGGGATTCCGTACCGATGAACGCGCCGATAAGCACAATGAGACAGGCAGCCACATTCACAGTCATCTGGAACAGGATGAACCTCTTGATATTCTTATAAAGAGAACGGCCCCACATAACAGCATTAGCAATAGTGCTGAATGAGTTGTCGAGGATAGTCATATCACTGGCCTCCTTGGCCACAGCCGTTCCGTCTCCCATCGAAAGTCCGACATTGGCAGCATTCAGCGCCGGTGCGTCGTTTGTTCCATCACCGGTAACAGCCACCACATAATCAAGTTTTTTAAGTATGCGAACAACCCTTTCCTTGTCGTTAGGACGGGCGCGGGAAATAATCTTAACGGCAGGAAGTCTCTTCTCGAGTTCCTCATCGGACATCGTCTCAATCTCCTGCCCGAAAAGAATGTTCGCATCAGTATCGGATTCTGTCCAGAGAGCAACCTGACGGCCAATTTCCTTGGCAGTACCAGGAGTATCGCCGGTCACAATCTTCACCTGGATTCCGGCATCCAGACAGTCTTTAATGGCAGACAGGACATCCTCACGAACCGGGTCTGAGATGGCGACAACGCCCATCATCTTGAGACCGGAAACAATCAATTCACCATCCAAAATCACATCCTGATTATCGGCAAGTTCCAGATATGCGAATCCAAGAGTACGCATAGCCTTGCTCTGATATTCGGCAAGTTTTGCTTCATACTGATTCTTTTCCTCTGTCTTAATGTCACAAAGATCCATAATGATTTCCGGCGCACCCTTTACATAGACAATACGCTTGCCATTTACCTTGGAACGAACGATTGTCGCCATATATTTCAACTCCGTTGTAAACGGAAGGCGGTCAAGTATTTCTGCATCCTCGCGGATAGGGAGATAATTCACACCGTTCTTGTGAAGCCAAAGGAGGAGAGCGCCTTCAGTCGGGTTACCGATGGCCTTAATCTTCGCAGGATCAGCAAAATCCAGATTCGCCGTTGTGTTTACCGCGATACACTCCTTCAGGAGTTTGGAGAACTCATCGTCACCAAATTTTTGATCTGTCAAGCCAGCAAACGATGTCTCATAGACATTCATCTGGTTCTTGGTCAGAGTTCCTGTTTTATCTGTACAGATGACGGATGTAGCGCCCATCGTTTCACAAGCGTGCATCGTGCGGGGAAGCGTGTTCTGCTTCATCAGACGCTTCATACTGAATGCCAAACTCAGGGTGATTGCCATCGGAAGCCCTTCAGGGACAGCCACAACGATAAGTGTTACTGCAATCATAACAGTATCAAGCACATACTTGACAAAACCGACAATACCGGTTGCATCGCCGAATTCGCCATTACCATTTACGAAATAAATAAGAAGACGTCCGACAATGATAAGTGCCGCTATTGCGTAACTTGCCTTGGTGATAAGGTCCGCCAATTGATCAAGCTTTTCGCTGAGAGGGGTAGCATCACCCTCCCGAACTTGTGCCGCCTCAAACACCTTTCCGCTGGCCGTAGAATCGCCGACAGCAAAGACCTTTGCCGTACAATATCCCTCAATGATGGTACAGCCCTTCATTATCTGGTTGGAAGGATATGTCGCATCTTTATCAAATTGCGAATCATCAGTCGTCTTCGCACATTGTGGCTCGCCGGTAAGGGTGGACTCGTTGACATTGAGATTCAACGCTTCCAGCAGTTCGCAATCAGCCGGAACTTCCTCACCTGTTTCCAGAATAACGATATCCCCTACAACAATATCCTTACGCGACACCTGACAGACATTGTTGTTGCGGATGACCTTGACAAGTGTTTCATCATTCACCTCGTTGAGGCTCTTGAATGTCTTTTCGTTCTGACTCTCAAGGATGTATGCGACTCCTGTAGCGAGAAGCACAGCGACAGCGATACCGATAGGTTCAAAATAAGGCTCGATACCAGCCTCACCTCCAAATACGCCCTGATAGAATGAAATTGCGCCTGACAGTACCAGAGCCGCAAGGAGAATCGTTATCAGAGGATCCATATCGAACTTCTTCTCATCCTCATCCCAATCTCCGCCGAGGAAGGCGACAAGATAAGTCAAGAAGAACAAAACAATCAATATGACCGGCCCGATCCAGATGTTCACAGGCATCGAGATTCCCGCTATCGCAAGGCCTGCGACCGCAATTACCGAGGCTACGAAAAGTCCCAAAATGACTTTCACCAGCCAGAAATGCACACAATCCTTAACCTTTTCCCAAGTCGATTGTTCCTCCGGAGGAGTAAGAATATTCACTCCGTACTTTTTGCGGCTCTCAAGCACCTGTGCGTCCGTCAAGCCAGAATAGTGATGTTTTTGTTCCATTATGTTATTCGTAATTTTCTATTATTGATTCAATGCTATCCTCTAACGATTCAACAGCATCGTCAAAGAAACCATCGTCAAATGTTGAACTAAACCCATCCATAAGTCCATCAAGAAAAGTTAACCCTGTCGAGGACGCATCCTTGGCGATAACTACTGCACCTCTAACCAAATAACTGGTACATACGCCATTGATGCGGCCAAATTCTCTAGTTTCCTCTTCTGTCAATTGCATGCCTTCCAAAGAAGAAACAATACCTTCATAAATTTGGAAAGCCTCTTTCCATTCCTCAACCGTATAGTTGGAGGAATTAGCCTCTAACTCTGAAGAAAAAGATTCGAGTTCTTTAATAGGACTATATGAATTACAACTCCCCAAGCAGAGAGAAACCATGACTATCAGTCCCAATGATATAAGGTGTAATTTATTCATAATAAATCTTCTTTGTAGAACCGAGACTCGTTAATCGTAGTAGTATTAAAGTTTGTATATAATTCATTCTTTTCCATATTGATTCGCAAATAACATGATTTTGCCGTGAATGTATTGGCTTGTCCGAAATCAAAGATATCTTCACTAATCTCATATGAAACCCTAAAGACATTAAAAATTAATTGGGAGGGAGTTGAACAACACCCCCCTCCCAAGAATCATATTACTGAATGGTGATGTCAGCCCTTCTGTTTTCCGCATGCGTGGCATATTGCGTTGTCTCTCCATTTCCTTTCGCGGAGATTACCACCGATTTAACCCCTCGTTTTACAAAGTAATCCTTGACAGCATTCGCGCGTCTCTGACTTAATGCCTGATTGTATTCGTCAGCCCCGACTTCATCAGCATACGCATTAATTTCTATCTTCTTATCGGAAGCCTTTGCAAGATTTGCCAGTTGATTGAGTATGTCGTTTTCGCCCACAATACTGCTATCAAATGCAAAAAGGCAGACAGCCTGACTTTCGGATACTGATTTAACGACAGCATATTCTGACGTAGTAGAATTCGCATCCGGTGACTTCATAGTTACAGATGAATCAACACCGTCACTGCTTGAGGCCGATTCGTTTTCACCAGACTTATCACCCATTATCGAACTTGATTTAATTTCATTTCCTATATTTCCTGAAGTCGAATCGTGACCACTAGTAGATGAGGCATTTCCCCCAGATGTTCTTGAAGATTCATCAGGAGACTGTGCATTATTGCCGTTTGCTGCACCGCCTTCGGTAGTATTGGCAGTACTTGCATCTTCTCCCGTCTTGTCAGCACCATTTGGAGAAATAGATTCATCTGCTTTATACTCTTCTCCAATATTCTTTTCTGCTGAAGCAGTATTGTCTGCAACAACATTGGATGGAGTCTTACTATTATTACTATTATTAGCAAACTTATAGCCACCAAAGGCCAAGCCAGCTATTGCAGCCACACCAAGAATCCAAGCCCATGCGTTACCTATTTTCTTGTTTCCTTTGTTCGAGCTTGACGAATTGGTGATGCCAGTAGTCTTATTTCCTCCATCAGAACTGTTTGGATCTGCGCCATTTGCTCCTGTCGCTGCCGTAGCAGGGCCTCTAGTCTGTACTCCTGCCGTAGGTTTATCACCTGCAACAGGAGGTACTTTGCCTGTAGAAGGAGTAACAGTTGACGCAGCCTTAGCTGTAGCCGCGGCAGCATTTGTCGCGACAGTTGCAACCACAGCAGCATTATCCGACACGGACGTCACTACAGGAGTGGCTTCGCCTTTACGCTTGAGCGTAACTGTCGGAGTCGCACTTTTTTGCTTGAGTTGAACTTTTTTCTTAAGCTGAACGTCTGACATAATCAGTCATTGCAAATAAGACTGAAACCAGGGATCTCGTCAAAAGCCTTTGACAAATCCATTACACGGCTTTCGTTCTTGAGAGTATTCTTCCCGTCTTCGTTCTTGATAGAACATACACAGTATACAGGTCCTTCGTCCGCAGAATCCGCAGGGACTTCCAGATAGTCTCCCGAATCGCTCTGAAGCTCTACGCGGCCACCTTCTTCAGCGAAAGTTACATCTTCTCCTTCAATGGCAGCTCCATAGTTGACTACAAGGACATAAGCCTCGTCGATTTCATTAAGGCTTGCAACATTGATCTGCTCAGTTTCTTCATCGCCAGCGGCTGGTTCCTTGTTGTCACCAAGGTGAAGCATATAAGGAAAAGCATCGAGGGATCCAAGATCCTTTTTCTTCCCTCTGTACTCGTTAGAGAAAACACCACCGACCTCACCATCCTTACGCTTAAAGAAAATGCAAAGATCAAGATCTGTGTTGGAACTCCAGTAGAGCTTTACTTTGAGTTTACCATCGAAGGTAAATGCAGCGGTTTCACCCTTCTTTTTAAGGGTAACCTTCTTTTTAAGTTGAACTTCTGCCATAATGTTTGTTATTAAAAAGTTAAAGAAAAAGTTAGTGTGTTATTTATAACTATTTAAAAATCAAAATCATCCTTTGTATATTTTTGGTTATTGGATACTTTCTGCACTTTAGTTGATGGAGTGTCAATGAAGTCATCGTTCTTTTTGTTAGCAGGCCTCTTGTTGCCTTCCGCAAAGAACAAATCACCATTAACGAACGGTTTCCGCGTATTCTTGGCAGCGTCCGAAGAAAAGAATGGATCAACGGAGCCTTCTGGAGAATTCACTTTCGGTTTAGGCTTTGGAGTCGTTGTGAAATCTTTAACAGGTCTATATGTTTTGCTATTTATACCTCTTTTCTTCTTTTCAATTTCCTTCTTTGCTCTTTCCAGCCGTCCACTAAAGAACTCGTCTTTAGGACTATACGTCAAGGCCTTAGTTGAATACTGCAGCACATCTTCCCAATTCTCATTAAATACTGCAGCATTCACCTTTTCTCTGCACTCTGAGAGGACAGCCTCTTTTTCGTCGCGTTGGGCTTTTTGGGATTGTAAATCATCTCGCTTGAGTTCCCATTTTGAACTATTGAGTGAATCCAGTGACATCAATCTCTCGCAAGCCTCTATTGCTTGAAAATAGTCTTCTCTCTCTTCCGAGGATTCCAGCAAAATCTTTAGAGATCTTATCTCGTCATCTCTCTTCTTGATAGTTCCCTCAATCTCAGCCACTTTCGAGGCAATCTCGCTATCGAGGGGATTGAGTAACTGTGCCTTCTTTAATTCAGTAAGGGCTTTATCATATAACTTTTGTCCCTCGAACACCTCCGCCTTGGTTAAGAATTCAGCCGATCTATTCTTATCTGACTTCTGTTTTCTGACATCGTCAAGCCTTGTCTTTGCGTGGTTTGAATTAGAATCAATCGTAAGCGCTTGGGTATAGAAACTGTAAGCCAAGTCCAAATCGCCCGCATCAAAAGCATGATCTGCCTGGTTGATGGCTGCACGATACTGATCACTTTTCAAGCTCTCCCTCATTTCCATGTCATTGAGTTGCTGAAGTTTCTTGCTTGCTGTATCATCCAGAGGCTTGGCATCCAATGCTATAGAAAGGAACTCGCGCATACTGGCAAAATCACGTTTTGATTCTGCCTCATACGCCTGTTCCATAGCATCTTTATATTTCTTCTCAATCTGTGATTTTTCAGCTTCTGTCTGCCTCTTCTTGTCTGCGGCCTCCGCAGCCAACTTGCGGTCTTTTTCCTCCTGCTCTGCCTGTAATTGCCTCTCGCGTTCCATCCCAGCCTGTTCTGCAAAGATAATCTCTGCCGTACTGAAATATCCGGGATCAATTTGTGAGTACACCCCAACAACATCGGGCAATGTGGCTTCATTTATACTATACATTTTCTCGCCACTAATCTGAAGCCAGTTGTCTAGTTCATTGAGATATTGAGTATTACCAAAGGAGTTACCCAACAGAACTACCGCACCAAGGTCATACTCTCCCAATCCATTCTTGTTCTTGACGAAATCTTTCACATAGTCGATTATTACTCGAATGATAGCTTTCGTCCTCTCATCTATACTTGATCGCCTGAGATTGGCAGTAAACTTATTATTGGGAGCCAATGAAAAACTAATATTGGGTATCCTGACAGGTATTCCAGCTCGTCCGTGATCCAATTTTAAAATCCAATCTTCGACAAACTCCTCCATTCGATTTTTCTCATGGATAAAGTCTTCGTCCTTGGTCAGGAAATGAAATGTGGCGTTCCCCTGATGTATGACATCCTCGATAACAGCATGGCGTCGCACATCACTTCCATAACCTTTTAGACAATCTTTAGCCTCCTCAAGAAAAATTGATCCGTCTGTCTTGAATAAGGACATGTGAAGATTCTCATTGGTGGAACGCAACACGAGAGCATGCTTGTCCCGAGGCAATTTGAGATTCTTTTTCTTTCTCACCCATTCCAACGCCAAAAAATCGATCTTACCGACAAACTGCTTTATGACAAAATCGTTTTTATCTAATTCTGCCTTAAAGATGTTTTGGGCGCCATATGAGATATCTTGAGAAAAAGAAACATAAAGCGGAATTATTGTATCATGCGACCACTTTCCAAAAGCAGCCTTAAGGTCATCAAATATCCCGGAATATTTAAATATTTCAGATAGGGGATAATTTCTGCCAAACTTTTTGAATGATGCGTTTGAGTCAACTATCTCGGCGAATACATCATCAATATAGTGGTTCTCTTTATTTTGCGCATTCTTCTTATTCGCACGACCATAGTAAACAGCGTCATTGGCTATGTCATTGTAAAATTTTAGCCATATTCTGTCATCATGATTCGGCAATTCTATAGGGTGCGGTACATTATCGGTACAAACAGCACCGACAATGTACCACTTCTCCACATATATTGATAAAGAATTCATTACTTGTTGAATACCTTTCTGATTAGCGTATTGAGGAAACCCATCCCTTCCGCAATAATGATAGGTTGATGATAATTGAATCCGTCATCAATGTTTTTCACGGCTTTCTTGTACTCTGAGTCCTCCTGAATTGTCGAGGAAATCTTGTTCTTAAGATCATCAATATCATCCCGAAGTACACGGTTTGCTTCCTGAAAGAGATTGCCTTTACGAGAAACCAGATCTATGAAAATCTCCATAAACTTTTGGAAATTATCAGTACTCGTGAATTCAAATCCACTCATTCTCTTGTCAAAATAGGCGCTCAACAGTTCATCATCAACTGCTATCTCCCTGTTAGAACCGTCCGGCATTATGTAATGAACTCCGGCTTCACCGCAGATATCTGATGTAACGACCTTGTCCTTTTTAAGTTCCGTGAGCGAACACAGACCTCTGGCGACCTCCGACTTATTTTCAGATTCGATTTCAGAATGATAGTTAACTTTCAGATGGATGTCACACACAAGGCTAAGACCAGCATTAAAGCACTCATCATAATACTCTTCTGCAACCCTTCTGTTTGGAGTGTTCCTCAACCAATGAAACAATTTTCCGCCATTTCCAAAAGGCATGAGTTCTATGCTCTTCAGCTCGAGATGGTTATCCTTAATAGTCTTGCCGGCAAGCATCCCTGAATAGAAAAGCAATATGCCTGTTACATACGCCGGGATTGTAAATACAAACCTTGCATTGTTGGCGATGGAGTCATAAAAATCCTCATATTCATCTGGCGAAAGCTGGTCAAAAATGCTGTTTAGATAATAAGGAGCTTTATTCTTCTCCGTCCTTATCTCGGCAATATTCTCTACATGGACTCTTGTTTTATGACTCTCATGGAAGCTAACTAATGCTTCACGAAAAGACTGTGAGCCGATAACCGCATCAAAGAAAGCCCCGGCTGCAATTCTTACAGAACTTTCACGGAAGAGTGTGGCTTCTCGACTAATCGGATCCTTGGCAAGAAGAAGGATATCCGTTGTACTTCCTCCGACATCGATACCAAGTATCAGGTTGTCCGAACGCAAATCAAAGCCTTTACTAAGAGCATAACAGCATACGGCTTCTGCTTCAGTTACTTCAGGATAATCACGGGAACCGACATCAACCTGCACACCTTTAATTGGTGTGATTTTCCCTAAGTTGTCAAAAATTTTAGCAAGGGCATTCTTATCGGACTCCATCATGGATCCAGGATAACTCCAAAATATTGTTTCCGGCCAGATACCGTCTTTGTAGAGGCACGCACATGCTTGTATCCAAAGAGTCTTGAGAAACGCCTCTTTCTTAAGTTGACCCTTCCCGTCACCTATAGATGCATCAAGCCACTTCATATTATAATTAAGAATACCAGCTTGCGTTTTTATCGCATAACGATCCATCTCCTTTACAAGCACATTCGGCCTATTTACAGGAACACCTCCAGCGATTTCCTCAGACTCATTATTTTTATTGTATCGGGAATCATGTTCATGAAGCCAAGATTTGACTTGACCATTATGTGCAGGCGTATTGGACAAGAACAGCAACTCGTCATTTTGCGCCACTGCTTTGCGATCGTTATTTTCCACACCGACCAGCATCGCTCTTAAGTTGTCAAACTCAACTGGCTTGGCTCCTTTATTACTTTCATTATAATACACGCAGGTATTATTGCTGCCGAAATCTATACCTACTGTCGCACGTCCTTTCATTGACACATTAGAAAGGTCCTTTATGAGATCCTTTCGTACTACTAAATATCCGGCATGGCTAGGTTTCCCTGCATCACTTACCATAGCCGACAACCCTGCCACAGGTTTGTCGGATGTGTAGATCTCATACTTAGGCATATCCTCTTCCACAGCACCCCTTTCATATTTGATTATCTTCTTACAGGAAACATTTTTACATTCATCAGGGGCAAATGTATTGGGAATAAAGAATCTTTTTCCGAGGTCATCATCTTTTATGAAATCATTTCCAGTCTTGAATATCGGTCGGAACTGTTCCGCCGCAGCTGAGGTGAATTCAGTATACAGGTAATACTTGGTCCATTTTTCAGAGGTAAAATTCGGCCAAAGAATCACCCTTGGATTCGGATCGTCCGGCCAATGGATTTCATATTCACGGTCATTCAAAGAGACGCTTTGCCCATCAATCTCGACGGTAAAAGAAACAAGCAGTTTTCCGGCATCAGTGATTTTAGCTGACAATATGGTGTTGCCATTCTGACCATAACCGAGAAGGCTACTCATCTGATTTTTAAAGACATCAATAGCTTTCTCCGAAAGTGGCAAAGTGAAGTAATAATGCTTATTCTCTGTAATATCAAATGTTTTAAGGAAATAAACTGGAGCATTTGCCAAAGACTGTCCTGGATTATCCGCCTCTTGCCATCCTATTACAAATTTGTCCTCACTAAGAAGCTCTTGTATATCCTTAAGCTCAAAATAATCTGCTCCTTTCGTATACGTAAAAGTATTATCAGGTTTTAGATACACCGGAATCTCAGACTTCAAAAGGATAGAGAATGGTGGTTTAAGCGCGGCATATTTTGGAGTAGGGCCTATTTCCTTCAAATTATTCGCTCCCCTTGTCTTAATGTCACGCTCCCACATTCTCACGATAGCCTTAAGCCCTTTCAGTTCAATCTTCAACTTTCGTCCGCGGCAGCGATTGATTTCTTCCTCAAAAGAAGACACATTCGCACACAAGTTTTTTACAAAAAGATACACCTTCTGAAGTTGTTCACCAGAAATCATATTGGTAGGATCCTGAAATTTACCTTCTCTATACCAATTGATGTCAGATGCTTCTCCTTTTAGATCGTACTTGATACCGGTGAAAATGCCGGTTAGAGGAGAGGTTCCACCAACAAGAATCCCTTTGTAATAAATAAGTTGAATATATGGTTTAGCATCAGGATTGTTGATTAAGTCTGCTTGGCAGGACCAAACATCTCTATCATCGAACAACATTCTTCCAAACGCTGCCGCCAAATCATAATCCTGACCTTTAGGATCCATATATATAGGCTCGGAAATCTTGATTCTATCCGGATACAGAGCCATTACAGCCAATAGTCCCTTCCACTCTCCCTCAAGGAGCTTATAAAAAGTCATTAAGCCCGATTCTTCGATATTAGGATCAGGAACTGCGATTGTATCAAAAGCAAGTTTAAAGAGTTTTGCTCTTGCCCAAGGCGATGGGACACCTGAGATTAAAGCACTGAGTTTGTCAGCATTCAAATCTTCCAGAACTTTCCCCGTGTTGATTCCTTGAATATATGAAGTGGCATCATCAAGGTTATTCCACACACCCTGAGAGCCAGCCTTAGTCGTATAACTTTTAATAAGAAGTGCTTTAGGCATAACTTTGTGCTTTAAAATTGATAAAGATGAACCAGTGCATCGTATGTCTGTTTAATGACTTGCTCAAGCCTATTCGTCAGATTCGCTGCATCATTTTCTTTTCCTTCATATATCTTGATGAAGGCATCTTTAAACTTGTCAAATTTACTACTTAAGCCCGTTTTGAAGGTATTATCCTTGCCAATACCATCATCCTTATATAGCTTTTTGTTCCAGTCAGACTTGGATAATTCTTTCTTGGTTCCAGCGGTAAAGATTTCAGGGGCGAACACGAATCTATCCCCCTGTCCGGCAGAACGGTAAATCTGTCTCAACCACCCTTCAGACAAAGTATTATCTTCATTAACCTTAAAGTGGTATAAAGCAAAGTAGTCTTTGAGGTTACGAATCTGTTCAACATTTACATCCTCATAACCATCTATGTGTTGATCTTTGCTCTGTAACCCAGAGATAAAATCATAGTCTGGATCATTACACAAAATCGAGGCTATCGTCAACATGCCGAATTTCTTCGCAAATTCTGCTGCTCGATCCTGTCCGACAAAATCCTGAAACTCAAGTTTGCCGGAATCGTTGATTGAACGGTACAGATAGTCTGCACTGATATTCTCTTTGTTGTTTTTCAGCACACTTTCATCAGTATTATAAAAATCAAGTGCGGCACAAGCTGCAAGGAGTTCAATATAATGAGAGTCATTCTTTTGCGCTTCTCCTCCTGTTATTGTCTTATTTACCTTATCGCCTGTCTTCTGCATAGGATCCCAATCAAGGCCAGGAGTTCCCATCATATAGAACTTCTGATACGTCGATTTCACCGTAGCATCATCTTGATAGAACATCATTGCTGCCTGAGAGTTCATCGCAAATTTGTCGGAAGTTGCTATAATCTTCTGGTCATTTCTTTCTGCTTCAGACGGAACCTTGAAATTGAAATATGCAGTCAAAAGAGTTGAGCCAAAATAAGCGCTCTTCATTATATCTGCGGAACCGTTAGACAAAACCGCAGCCGCCTCAGAGATTGCCTGAGGTATAATAGGGATCGAAGATGCACCTGTTCCGCCAAACACAGATCCCAGAATGAACACACGTGGATTTCCATTCTGAGATGCCGAAATAAGTTCCTGAAGATATTTTTGAAGCTGGTTTGGGCGATTATCTCTTGCAGCTTCTATAATGGAATGATACATCATCATTGAGCCAAGATGAGTCTGCGCTCTATATCCATGTCGCAGATTGAAATCCTCTACATCTTTAGAGAAAACCAAATCTGCCAAGTCCGTCTTTCCTTTGTCTGTGTACTGAGTATCACCATATCCAAAGACATCCTTGAATGTGCTCTTTATCTCATAATTAGGACTGAATTCATAATACTTGAGATTTGCAGAAAAGAACGTATCCTTATTTGGCGTCCTGCCGGATAGGTCAAGTGATTTGACATTCAGATAAGCGTCTTTAACAGCTTTCAACCTTGCGAAATTGCCATTGTTTTTATCCGTATCGAGAGCCAGAAGATACAAGTCAGTATCATCAAACATCCCGATAGAACAAAGGTGAATCAAGGATTCGATACAACGCATACCGGTGCCCCCGATTCCCAAAACGAAGAATTTTCTTGCCATAAAAATTATTTTTTATGCTTAAGATAGACTGTCGAGAATTTTGATTTTCTGAAGATGAAAGCCACCACCAAACCTATAGCCACATAACCAATAATAATAATGACAAAACTGATCAGGGTTGTCTGAGAGAACTGGCTTTTGAATCCAGGGTTCTTTATGGCAGGAACACCCACAAGAAAATTATAGATCCAATATCCTGCTGCTGCAATTACTCCAATTACGATATACCAGATACGCCTGATTACAAATGAATTGTCTTTTCCTCCTTTGTAAGGGACAAGTGTGGCTACTAAGAATGAGATGGCAAATGCCACCAAGCAAATAATGACAGCCCACACCAATGTGGTCTGTTTCAGAGCATCAAGCTGCTGGATTGTTGTAACAGGATTCATTGTATTTATTAGTTAAATTTATTTGTTCTTACATATATGCTATAAATGGTCTTCCCTTTGACCATATTAGAGACAGATGGTTTTGAAACAGTCTGTTTAATACTCTCAACTATAGAAATATTGCTGTTGCCGGGCATATCAATGGAATCAAATGTAAATATGTCCTCAGCCATTGGATTGTGAGAGAAGTTGTTGGAATAATCCTTAACGACGATATCCAACTTAAAATAACTCCAAGGATTGCCATCATATAGAATTGTAGGATCAAACATTTGCGTGTCAAAGTAAATGTTAATCAACCCATGCTCGGCAAACTCTTTTTTATCTAACTTCATAAAATTAGGGGCAGGAGACAACGATAATGGATGAGCCTGAGCAACTTCTTGAGGAGAGATGGAGTCACCTGTAGCAGGGTCAGTTAAATTATTCACGAAATCCTTATACGCCTGATTTAGGCCATATACTTTCAAATCTATATCTTCTATCCGGTAGCAACCGCCTTGGAAATTCTTATCCAAAGCAAGTCCAGTAATCACGACATCTCCGTCAGGCAAAGCCACGCCTGAAGTTTGGTCATAGGCATTAAAGATATATTTCTTAATACTCTTCCAATCCATATTTCCCCAATCCTCGACCTCAAAATTACCATAAGCGTCTGGACGGCACATAAGGAGTTCATTTGGAGTTGCGCAGTCACTGAACTTAGCTGTCTCGCTGTTGAGCTGTAGAGAAGGATTATTGGCCGTGAGGTGATAATAACGGATATCCGGATAGTCTTCAATCTTGACATTCTTTTCAATCTTAGAGAAAATGTTATCCTGAATGCGCGAATCTGTAAACAGGAAGTAGAATCTCTTTTTATTAAATTGTCGTATTTTATTATTTTCAATATAAGGCTCTGAAAAAATATAGATATCATGACCGCGAGTAAGCCATTTTTCAAAGGCCGGGGCCATATACGGATCGTTCACATGGCTCTTGGCGATGCTCTGTTCATAATACTCTCCATCTGTAAGAAGTATGGCTTCAGTATTTCCCTCGGCAATCATGTTAACTGCAGTTTTAAGATCTGCGTAGTTCACTTCAGAAACAGACTTAAGCAAAGAATAGACATCAGCATCTGTTTCTTCTATAATTTGATTACCCTTAATCGAAAAGTATTGTTTGGCAGCATTTGTCAAACTAGGTACAATCTCCATATAGAATTTGGACATTGTACCAGGCTGCATTGCAGATGCAATGCAGGTAGAGTAATCCACATACAGTGCTAATCTGCCCTCTTCGATAGCATCCTCCTGAGAATAAAAATATGCTCTGTTAAAGTCGACAAGATGGTCAATGTCAGGAGTGGGGTCTTTAGGTCCACAACATCCAATGACGATAATGCACAATGCGCTCGTGAGAAGGGTCTTGTTAATTCCTTTGGCTATCAGTCTGCGAAACATTTCAGGTATCCTTTCATTTCACCAGGCCCGAAAGTGAAGTCTAAATTTACCAAAAGAAAGTGCGAGCCAACTTTACCTTACTCGTACTATGGGTTCTGGACGACCGTGAAATGAATAAGAATGGGATATGCTCACACTTTCTGCTATAGCGTGGGCAATGCCCATAGTTATAGCCGATGCGAGCGTTATCACTTCTTCCCATTTCACACTGAATTGTCCAGATTCATAGTACAGGAATAAGCTAAACGCTTTCCGATATGTCTGTCGCCCATTTGGGCAACGATACAAATGTAGTAAATTTTTATCTAATCCGGTTTAATAGGAGACAAAATATTCAGAAAAAACTTTACAAGAGACACCCACTGCTGCGTAGTATATGCAAGGCGATCGCAGACCCGCCTGGGACAACCCTTCGTCCATTCACCCGAGTTCGACAACCAAGCCTACTCCAAAACCACCTCTGTCCTCGGCATCAACCCACGCACCACCGACCGCATCCTTCACCGCTGGTGCGGCTCTCCTGTCAGATTGAGAATGTCGCCCACGGGTAGCATCAGAAGGATGAGAATCTCCTAAAACCTCGAATCTTCAATAGCTTTTCATAAATCTGCAAAGACAAAAGGCGACCATGGATGAGTATTACCAAAATACAGGATCCCCTCCGGAAAGACGAGACACGGGCTCTTGAACCAAAGAAGGCCACAGGGGAATTGAAGGATGCGATGCACACGATGTGTGCCTTTCTGAACACATTCGGAGGGCGCGTTCTTTTCAGCATAACACCGTCTTATTTGCAAATCATAGGACAACTACTGTCTTGACGAGGAATCCATAAGGCGACTTGTCGCCTCCGGCATTCTGGCTGGAAGGATTCCGGAAAGTATGCGCATTAAGTCCATTCGGAAAGCCTTAACAAGATGATAATGAGCGAGAACGGACACATCAGGAATGCAGCGGTGGCGTTGTTTACCAACGTGAATTTAACATTAAATTGTATAATTAATCCACGGTTCTTGTTGTAAGAAATTGTAAAACAATCAGGTAAACCACACTTTCACTCTTGTATATTCAAATTATTATTTATACATTTGTATAAGTAATACAATGGATATGGCAAGACTCACAAAAGCGGACAGCGTCTATCGGATGTCGCTTCACAAGAACGGAGGTTACATGTATGCGACGACTCATCCGTATACCGTGACCGGGGACGGCAGGAGGAAGTACTCCTGCCTGCATTGGGGCACTGTGACGGATGGTCTCAAGTTTATCCCGGGCAAGCAGTACCTGTACGCCTCTCCGGAGGAACGGGCCAGGCTGATCTTTCCCGAAGGGTGGGACCTCAGCGAAATAGATAAGCTTCAGAGCGATCGCAGGCAAGGCCGTCCTGCATACGAGGGTGCGGACGTCAATCGTTTCTATGGCGACGTCTGGCTCATGGAGCAGGTCGCGGACAAGGCGGGGCTCCGGACGGACCTGATGGCGACGTTCCATGAGAACGCGGAAATCGTGAATGATGTCCTCACCCTTGCCTATTACTCATTCGCGACCGGAAACAGCTGGAGCAGAGCGGCCAGATGGCAGAAGCTGGAGAAGGCTCCGTCCTCAAGGGAGCTTACCCCGATGACGATAACCCGCCTTACGCGGTCCATCTCCGAGACCGAAAGGATGAACCTGTTCAAGTACAGGGCAGACAGGCTTGGCAAGGACGAGCTGTGCGCCGTCGACTCCACGACCAGATCCGCATACGGCGGTTCGCTCGCCGACATCAAATGGGGCCGGAACAAGGAGCGCGTCCCTCTGCCGCAGACTTCAGAAGTCGTCGTCTATTCGCTTGACAGCCATATGCCCGTGTATTACAGGACCTTTCCGGGCAACATCCCTGACTCCAGAAGCGTGGAGACCATCCTCACCGACATCTGCCACGCCGGTTTCCCGAGGGTTATCCTGGTGACGGACAGGGGCTACGAATCGGTTCAGAACCTCGAGAAGTACATCCTCCGCGGCCAGCCGATGATAATGTGCGTCAAGATGCGCCAGAAGATTGTCCTTGACAGGATTGCCGAGTTCGGGACCATCGGGGGAAAGCCGGGGGACATGCTTTTCGACACGGAGAGCAGGCTGTACTACAAGCAGTATGACCTGGAATACGACGTGAGGGGCAACGGCGACTCCGTCCACAAGGCCGACCGCATGAAACTCGACCTGTTCTTCGACCCCTTCCGCAGGGCCGCGGAGCAGACTGAACTCGAAGTCGCGGTCGAGATGCAGCGCAGAAGTCTCCAGTCGATACTCGATGCGGGCGGAAGTGTTGACGATGATGAAAGTGTAAAGAAGAACTACAACTGGTACGAGGTCTCATATGACAAGAAGGACCGCAAGCTGCTCTCCTTCAGCCTCGATGAGAAGAAGATAGAGAATGTGAAGAAGACATCCGGCTTCTTCGGATACATCACCCTCGGCCTTGACTATACCGCCCTGCAGACCCTTGATGCGTATGGCCTCAGGGACGAGCAGGAGAAGTACTTCTGTCAGATGAAGACCCAGATGGGCTTCGACCGTCAGCGCAACTGGTCGGAGGAAGGAAAGACGGGCAGGCTCCTCATCCTCTTCGTCGGCCTGATAATGAGTTCATACGTGCGCCATATCTGGAAGACGACAGGGCTCAAGAAACAGTTCGCTTCAACCCAGGATATCCTTGACGAAATGCGGTCGATCCGCTGCATAGAGCATAATGGCCGGGCCAAGTTCATCACTCCGTTTGTCGGTGCCCAGAAAGATATCTGCAAGGCCTTCGGCTTTGACATCCCTGAAGGTTGCGGAACTGAATACAGATCCAGAAAGGTCTCTCCGAAGCGACGCGGACGCCCTGCAAAGGCAAAGACCGTCAAACTTGAGAGTTAATTATACAGAAATATGTTAAATTCACGTTGTAAGAGTTAAAAGTGTAACCATTGACTCATTTTCTTGCCTTGAAATTTGCGTGTACAAAGGAATAAGGCTAACTTTGTGGCCGTTAATAATGTGTATTTACGCAAAATAAACGAATAGAAATATGGAAATCCGTAGAGATAAATATCTAGATCTACTTATCCACGGTTGTGGGAATGGGTTGATAAAAGTGATAACAGGAATGCGCAGATGCGGCAAGTCATACCTGTTGTTCACCCTTTTCAAGAACTATCTCATAAAACAAGGAGTGAAAGAAGACCATATCATAGGGGTAAATTTGGAGAACCGACTGAATAAAAGTTTGAGAGACCCCGACGCATTACTTCAATACATAGATAGCCGTCTTTCATCAGACGGTCAATATTATGTTATGCTGGATGAAGTACAGATGGTCAGCGAGTTTGAGGATGTATTGAACTCATTCCTAAGCATAAGCAATGTGGATGTGTTTGTTACTGGCTCTAATGCAAAATTCCTGTCTAAGGATGTAATCACTGAATTTCGTGGACGAGGGGATGAAATACACGTGCGTCCATTGACCTTCAGAGAAGTAGCAGATTTCCGTGATGACTATTCGCAAGATATGATTCGTGAATATATGCTCTATGGAGGATTGCCACAGGTCGTTTTAGAAAACGATGTCAACAAGAAGGTGAGTTATCTGGAACAGCAGATGGAGCATACTTATTTGCGTGACATAAAAGAGCGATATGAAGTTCGTCAAGATAGCGATTTGTCAGAACTGGTGGACATCATGGCATCATGTGTGGGTGGTCTGACCAATCCTCCAAAGATTGCAGACACTTTTAAAAGTGTAAAGCATAGTAGCATTTCGGTGGATACCATACGTCTCTACTTGGAATATATGGAGGATGCGTTCGTGTTGGAACGTGTTACTCGTTATGACATTAAAGGAAGAAAATATATAGATTCGCCGTTTAAGTATTACTTTGAGGATTTGGGGCTGAGAAATGCCAGATTAGGATTTAGGCAAGTAGAACCAACGCATATGATGGAGAATATGCTCTACAACGAGCTTCGTGCTATTGGAATGAAGGTGGATGTAGGGCAGGTGTTTACCGAAGTGAAAATCGAGGATGGATCCCGTCAGCGCAAGACGCTGGAAATCGATTTCGTCTGCAACCGTGGCTATGAGCGAGTATACATCCAATCGGCCTATGCGATGGAAACAGAAGAAAAACGAGATCAAGAACTGACCTCACTACGTAAACTTCGCGACGGATTTCGCAGAATCGTAATTGTAAACGGGCTACAACCTACCTACATGAATGAAGAAGGCGTGTATATTATAAATCTTATGGATTTTTTGCGCGACCCGGAGAAATACATGGAGGAGAGAGTATAAAATCACAATATTCTTAAACTAGTAATATTTTGTTATGTCTGAGTTTATCAAAGCCATCGGCATATTTTATAAGAATGAATTAAATGCCATCAAGAAGAGTGGAGTCCAACTTCAACCCGTGTACGAGGCGTTCTCCAATGCATGGGAGTCTATAGAAGAGAGATTCCATGGCGAACTTATGCGTCATGGTAGAATTCGTATGGAATTTCACTATACCATGGGACTATTTAAAAATGATGCAGAGAATAGAACTGCAACCTTGGATAAAATTGTAATTGTAGATAATGGTATCGGTATCAATCCTAGCAGTTATGACAGGTTGCTAACGTTACGAGACAATAGCAAATCTATTAGAAATAAAGGCACAGTACTACTGATGCGATAAATTTTGGTTTAAAAGTTTAATTCAAGTTCATTGACATTTTGATTTTGAGTGAGTGGGGCTGGAACATCCAGCAGTTCGCGGAGATCAGTCTTGGTAAGGAGCGATGCTCCTACCACCTTTGAGACTTCCGTAATGGTCAGCGGGCTTTTGATCGCAGCTTTCACCCAGGCGAGCAACAGATAAGTGCTGATTGCGACCCAAAGATGGATCTTGACAGCATTCTCCGAGTATCCCCAGAGGGCCTTGATGGTCAGGTTGCCCTTGATCCATTTGAACAATTTATGTGTAGCTTCTCATAAGTTCTTTTATGACAAGTATATCATTATGCAAAGTTGACATCAAAGCCACATTGATATTC
>ERZ779898.289-NODE-289-length-24758-cov-3.306643_pt1 | contig 24758 bp, 22 predicted proteins | sample MGYA00511902_ERZ779898 | MGnify/ENA primary metagenome ERZ779898 (study PRJEB29588, sample SAMEA2144588) | human gut metagenome | biome: human gut; feature: human-associated habitat; material: faeces | place: Denmark | collected 2008/2010 ...
TATAATTGCTATTCTATTATTATTTTGGTATTGCAAAACATCTAAAAATAAATGTCCATATTTTGATGCAATTGTTTTTCTTTCTATATTTATTCCGTCCTTCCTATATTTCACAAAAAAAGATTATCTCTTCGATAATCATTAAATTTTATTATTTTATTTTTAGATTATATTTCAAACCATGTATAGTCTAAACAATTTGTTAAAAATTCTTTTGAAGAACACCATCCAGAGTTCAAATTAGTAGGAAAGCCATCAGAACCATATGTTATACCAAATCTATCATACACTTGGAACAACTCTTCCGTGGGTTTTTCATTTTCTGTGAGATTCGCATTAATTCGACACATGAATTTCCCATCCATTTTCTGACAAAATGTAACAGATTTTTCGTTTAAAGTTAAATCTACTATACTTCTTTCATATTTATTTAATATTTCTTTTATTTCATCGTTTGTAATATCATTCATATCCCTTTTAGGTGCATAAGTAAGCGATATACTAATTGCATTTGGAATAATGGTATAATAAACATCCTCATCAATATCTAAATATAATTTAGCTTGATAATCTCCAGTTACATCATTATTTAAATTTAAATCTTTAAAGTCATTAAGATCAACATATAAATCGATGTTCTCTAAATCTAAATTATTTATTAATTCTTCACTTCCAAAAACTTCAACAGCATATTCAGTATTAATAGAATCAAGAAGATGCATAGTCAATTCTTTTTCTTCCATGGCTTCAGCATTTAATACAAGAATATGTTTTTTTTCATTCCTTCTGCTAATAACTTGTTGGTTTAATATTGAATTATTATCTATCGACTCTGTAACATTTATATTTACATTATATTCTTTACCCAAAATAGAATTTTCTTCTATCGCATTTGAAACTAAACTCTCATTATATACTCCATTCCAATTAGTAATTATATTAATAGTAGTAAAATTAATGTTACTATTATTAACTGCATCAACCATCTTTGGGATTACCTCTATTATATCTTTTTCATAAAAATCTATATCTTTATAAATGTCTTTAGCATCGTCATTCACTAACTCATATTCGGTAATCTCCGTACTCAAATTACATTTATTATTTAATTCTTCATTTTCACACTTTAGATACCTTTCTTTAAAACTGATTTTTACAATGGGATTAATTGAAATATACATTTCATATACCTGATCACTTGTAATAATATTATCACTAAAATTGCTTTCTTTATTTTTGGCATCATTTCCAACTACAAATAAAATAAAAATCACAATAATAGCAACTATGATAACTATAGAAGTCGTCAACAATATTTTTTGATTTTTCATTTACTCATCTTCCTCACTTAATTATCTCAAAATTTATTAATAATATTATATCATTTATAAATTAAACTTTATAGTTTTAATTTATATTTCTTTTGTTTTTTTTGATATATTATAAATTTTTTGAAAATAATTAGTGGAGTACTACCATTTGGTAGTGGTAATAATAGCAAAAATGTTGTAATAGGGAATACTATAAAAAGAATCATTTTTAATCGGAAATCACTTACTAATGATTGAAATAAAAAACCAATACCAATGGATATTGCCATAACTATTATTTCAACTATGCCAAATCCTTTAAAAATTTCTTTTTTTATTTTTATATTCTTCGGTATTAAATACATATCTACCACCTTTTAGCTCCCATATTATTCATATATTTATTTTTTAATGTATTATATTTCATATTTTGAAAATCATTAAAATTATTAAAGTTACCAGACATTGTAGATTTTGATGCATACTTACCATTACTATTTTTATCTAAAAAGTCCGTAGTTTGTTGCCATGCTTGTCTCGATTTATGTTGTCTTAAGGACTCTTGAACTACCTCTTTTTGATCTGGTGTTAAACCTTTTCCTTTATTCATAAAGTTAGACATTCTATTAACAAAGCCTTTAGCCATATTTGCACCTCCTTCAAATACTTTTGAACCAATAGACAAACCAGTGGATACTCCTGCTTTAGCAAGACCTAACCCTTGTCCAGTTAAATGAGTCATAGCAACTAACGATTGTAAATCACCCATACCTGAAACAAGACCTGATTGTTGATTAAGTAAAGAACTTATTAAGGTAGGAGTTGAAATAATAAATAATAATGCTCCAATAACTAGGAAGATTCCTGTAAGTGTTCCATTGTCCTGAAAAGCACTACCAAATATTGTAAGTAATAAACCTACTCCAATAAATTGCACTACAGTTATTAAAAATGCTCCCATTGATGACTTACACCATTGTTCAAATGCTCTTGATTGACCATTTGTAAGAGATGTTGCACAAAAAGGTCCGATTATTTTATATAAAGCAATTTCCATGACTCGTTTTGCCATTTGAATAGCCACAAAGAATAATAGAAAGACTGTTATTATGGATAAGATTATTAGCATAAAAAAATTAAGAGAATATTTATAACAGTCCCCCAAGCCAACAAAACCACCTTCAGAATCATTTATATCTGCTGTCTTCCAGTTATTAACAAAATACTCTATATCATCTTCTTCAGTTTCATCAGTATACATCATTGATCTAACAATAGCATTAGATATTGTTACTTCAGCATCTGATCCGTTATCCATTCCAGAAACAGAAATAACCGCATCAGTTAAACTTGTTGCAACATTGTGTCCAAATTGGAATAATGATGGAATTAAAAACATCATTACTATTGCTAAAACTATTCCTTTATAAACACTTGTTGGAGTTTCTTTTCCTTCATTACGAACTATAAAATTTAATATAAGTTCTATTATTACTTTTAAAACTAACCAACTGCAAGCAACTATTATTGCTCCTTGAAATATTTTATCAACATATTCATTATTAAAAAAATCATACCGCCATATTTGATCTAATATGTTAAAAAAGCCATCTAAAATTCTTAATATGCCTTTTCCAATTGCCCATAGAACTGAGCGGAAAATATCAGTATACCAGTGTTGCTCCACTGGTGTTACTGTCATTGCTTGAATTATTAATTACTCCTCCTTAATAATTTTCTTTAGATACTAAAATACCTATTATAACTAATTGTTCATTTTTATTTGCTTGATTACAAGTAGTTAAGGTTATCATACTTTCAAACTCTCTTTTAATTTCAATAGTACCATCTTTAACAATACTTTCAATATTATTTATTTGATATATATATTTAATATTTTTATAATAAACTATAATTGTATCATCAATTATTAATTTATCTAAATCATCAAAAAAAGCAATTCTACCAGTTCCTGAATGTCCCGCTAGAATAAAGTTGCCTTTTGTTATATCGGGCATATCTGATGAATCAATAATTTCAATATTCTTATTTACATTATTATTTTTGCTATCTATAGCATATAGTCCTTTTTTTAAATTAATGCTAGGTATTTCTAATACTGCAATATAATCTTCCTGTTTTGTATCTTCTATAACATTATAATTATCTATAGTGCTAACTTCAAAAAAATATTCTAATTTTATTTCTTCTTGTTTTTCTTGATACTTATTATAAATGATTGGAAAAATAAATATTAGAATACCAACTATAACAAGCAAAGAGCCACATATTAAGTGACTCTTACTTTTTCTTTTTAAACTTATCATAAGTTAAATATCCAATACCAGCAACAATAAGCACTATGCCAATTACATTTAATAGTTTAGAGTCAGATATTCCCGTATCAGGAACATCAACTATTTGTTCATTAGACATATCAGCTTTTACTATTTCGCCATTATCTTTTATTTCAAAATACATTTTTTCAGGGTTTAAAATATATCCTTCAGGTGCTTCAACTTCAACTAAATAATATTTTCCAACAGGTAAGTCTTCAATTACTATTTTTCCTTCTTCATTAGTATAGCCTTCGAATACCTTTGTATCATCTTCAGTATAAATTTCAATTTTAGTATTTGGTAAGGAATCTCCTGTTACAAAATCAGTTTTCGTAAATTCTAAAGTACCTTTTTCATATTTATTAGAAAGATTAAATACCTTATAAATTATTTCGGTATATTGATCTTGATAAGTAAGTTCAAACTCATAAATATTAGAATCTATTACATTATTATTACTTGATTTAATTTCTTTTAAATAATATTTTCCAAGTGGTAAATCACTAATACTTGCATAACCATTAGAATCAGTAACTAAAATAGCAACTAATTCATCTTTAAGGTAGTATGTTTTACCACCAATTATAATATCTTCATTAGCACGGAGTTCAAACTCTACTCCAGCAAGAGGGATTTCTTCATAATAATATGAATTATCTTTAAATATTAAATCTTCGCCAGTTTTATTAATTTCTACTTGACCTTTCACTTGGGTATTTTCAAATTCAATTTCTAGTATAGCACCATATATTTCATTGTTGATAACTTGTGAGTTATCCCCAATAGTAAATTCTAAATACTCTGTATTCCATAGATAACCATCTATACTTTGATCAACTTCCTCCAAACGATAATTACTAGGTTCAAGTGGTAAAGGTGTTATTAATATTCCATCTTTATTAGTAGTAAACTCACACTCAATCTTGTCTGTTGTTTGACAAACATATTCTTGCTTATTTAAATCATATATTTTGAATTTAATACCAGCAATTGGAATTGAATTACCAGTTTCAGAATCTACTTTAACAACTTTTAATCTAACTTTGAATGGGGCATTAGCCAGCAATTGATAAATTGGATTTTCTGAATAATCAGATATAGTTATTTCAAAATCCTGTAACTTATCATAACCTGTGGTTGTATTAATTTGTTTTACAATATAAGTTCCATAAGGTAAAGTAGTAGTTGCATAACCATTAGAATTGGTAGTAATACTAGATACTTTCTCATTAGTAGATTTTAAATATATATCAAATGTAATATTGGGCTCACCAATTAAAAATCCTGTTTCATTTGATGCAAATACCTTAAATAATTCTATTTCTCTTTTTATAACTCTTTCAGTAACATTTAATTTAATATCAATAGAACTACTATTTTGATTAATAGAAAATTCATATTTTGTTGTGTCAAGTAAATAACCTGTACTTGGTGTTATTTCTTGCAAATAATAATTACCATAATTTAAAATATCATCTGATTTTGCATGACCTAATTCATCGGTAACGAGTGTTGCTATCAAATTATCATCAGTATCATATATACCATATTTAGCTCTAGCAAGTGTTGCATCACCTTGGGGAGTAGTTGTTTCAACATCACTTTTAATTATTTCTACACTACCACCATTAGAACTAATTACAATTTCATCATAATAGTCAGGTAATGCTCCAGCAGTAACTAAATCCTGATATTCGCCATTGTTATAAAATATTTCTGAATCGTTTCCATAATAATCGTATTCTTTTACAACTCCAACAGTTATTGTTTCAGTAGTATTTGGAGTTATATAAAAAGTATTTCCTACAATTCTACAAGTAGCTTTACCATTTCCACAATCAGTTGAATTATCTGGAATATAATTATTTTCTAAAACTCCATTAGCATCAACTATGGCTATTTCCTCACCAATTCGTGCATTATTAATAACAGTTTGATTAAAATATGGATATACTAAATCTTGTTCAACTAAATTTTTTATCTCGTTATATTCTCTTGAAACATCTAAAATAGTTATTTCATCTGGCTCATAGAAATTAACAAAATTAAAGTTTCTATTACTATAATTCGGATCACTTGCAGATATTTCCCATATCAAAAGTTGAGTTGCCATTCTATATTTTAAGGTGGTATGATTTTGATAACCATAACCATAATAAGCAACTAATCCTAATTTTCTAATAGTATCATAAGTTAAACTATGATCTGGTGTTGTACTTTTATAATATTCATCAAGATCATCTTCAGTCCCAATATTAGGCTCAATACAGTAGGCGACCTTTCCATCTATATCAAATGTTGAAAAATGTCCATATCTCTCCCCACTAGGCAAATATGAATCATAGTAATGCCGATAATATTCAGTTCGATTAACTGATACTCTAAAACCATCTGCTTTGACATTACCAATTGTTAAAAAGCAAATTCCAAATGTCATTAATAAATAAATTATTTTTTTCATAAATCATCCTTTCTTCCATTAAAAAAAGACTTTATTTCAAGTCTTTAAAAATTTATTTTAAATATTTATTAGTACAATCCGAGTTTACTTGTGTTCTTGTACCATCATCATTATAAACATAATCTACACACATTATTTGTACAATGTTATAACCGAGTAAATTACGAGAACTTTTTCTGCTATCATATACTGCATCACACATTACTGATCCAATTTCATAAAATCCATCTTCTTGTTTGCTAGTTAGCCTAATTTCTTCGCCAGCATTTCTACAAGTTTCTAAAGAATCATATCTTGGAGCAGTCGTTTCCAGTCCCCAAGATGTATAATATTTAATTTGTTCGGGAACATTATCTTCTGGTTCTTCAGTTGGTACTTGTTGGTCTTCGTTATCAGTAACATTATCACTAGAATCGGGAATCTCTGGTTTAGTGGTTGATGTTGTAGAATCATTTTTATCACTTGAGTTATTATTGCTATCACTAGGTTTATCAGTATCAGTAATGGTAACATTATCATCACTACCATTATTTATACTTTGATTGGTATCATCAGTAATAGGAACATCTTCTACATCAATAATTTCATTATCAATGTTTTCTTCTTCATTTAAATCATCATCAATAGAATCATTAATAACTGAATTATCAATATCATCATAAGCACTTACTGATATGCTTGTATATTTATTAATAACAAATATTAAAGTTAATAGTAATGCTACAACTATTAAAGCAACTGATCCAAAAATCAATATTTTCTTTTTGTTCATCAACACCACCTCTTTGATTACAATATATCTTACATATATTTTATCAAATTGCAAGTTATTTTTAAACTAAATATTGTTTTAAATAATTTAAATCATTAATTAGATCTAATAAATTGCATTTAATATCAGGTACTTTATCATACTTTTTTAATTTTCTTTCAAAGTATTTTGCTAATGACTCAACATAAACTATGTCCTCCAATCTCTGCTCCAAAAATTTTTTGATTAATTCCTCCTTACTATCCTCCTTTATAATCTTAAAATAATATAGCATATCATATATATTATTAACTAAATGATGACTTCGTAAAAATTTTTTATAGTCCTCATATTTCATGATTAATTCCTCCTGTATATTCTATAAATTCTGCAAGTATTTCAATATCATTAGCATCATAAGAAACAGCACTATATAAATCAATATCATTGTCTACTTGAAAATTAATAATAGACATTATTTCTTCATTATCATAAATTTTATAATAATCTATTATACAACTATTAACAAACATATTAAGTCGACAAACAAAATCTTGACACTTTGTATAAAAATCATCTTCATCATACTCAATAGGATAGTTTTTCATAAATTTATCGTATATTTTATCTAATAAATTATTATCATTAATAGCACTTTTTAAAATAGCTTTATGATCTATTCTATAATAATTTTCAATATTTCCTTCACTTATGATATCTAATACATTTTCTTTAAACAACTCTTTTGTCATTCAAAATACCCCAAAATCCATGATACAAATTGAGTAGTAATTAAAGCTGATACTCCAGCAATAATTGTTGTTCTTATTTTTCTATCGTAACTAGCTTTTTGATTATCATCAGAACTAGCCATTTTTAAAGCATAATCTTTAGCAACAAAAAAAGCTGTTCCACCAATGACAAACAACCTTAAATAACCCATTGCATCATTAATTAAAGTCAAAACATTATTTAATATCTCTTCCAAATATCAATCCTCCTTTAAATTTACTTATTAGTATTAAGTTCCATTTTTAATTGTATTCCATTTTGCAATCTTTTTTTTATAATCTCGCAATACTTATTAGTTATTTCAATTCCAGTCCATCTTCTATTTAATATTTCACAAGCAAGTAAAGTTGAACCACTACCAGCAGTAAAATCTAAAACTGCATCACCTTCTTTGGTATAAGTTGATATTAGATATTCCATAAGTTCACATGGTTTTTGTGTTGGATGAAAAAGAATGGTTTCTCTTGCAAACTGAATAACATTTCTTGGATAATTAGCATATTCTTGAATATGATCTGGCAATTTTTTTGTTTTTTGTTTTGCTTTTTCATTTAAATAATTAATTGATGAAGTTTTAACTTTTATATTTACATTAATCAAATCTTGAGGGTAATAACACATTGGTTTTTTACTATTTGGAACTGCACCACCTTTAGAAAAAACCATAATATCTTCATAACATCTTAAAGGTTGATATTTTGCATTTTGAAATCCAGTTATTTGTGTTTTAACCCACTTCCAATCATATCGGTATGATTTTTCATTACTAAGTCGAAGATTACTTGAAAAAGACTCATTACCAAATAATACAATAGCACCATCATCTTTAATTAATTTTAATAATTTATCCCACATATCTTCAAATGGAATTATTGTATCCCAAGTATATCCAGTTACTGCATAAGGTGGGTCAGTTATTATAGCATCAAACTTCATATCTTGCGAAATTAAATAATCCATAACTTCTAGACAGTCTCCTTTATAAAGATTACCTAAAATAGTTGAATAAAATGGACTAATAAACATTCCTCCTTCCAAATAAAAAGAGCAATAACATTTTACTCTTCATCTTCTCCAAATGCCATTGCAATTTTGATAATACAACTTTCTTTAATTTGTTTAAATAGGTGTCTAGTTGTGTCTTTCATATGTTCAATTGCATAGTTTTCTGATTTTTTATACAAAAGAACTTCTGTAAAATAGACTCGTTCATTATAAGAAAGCCTTTCCCAAAGTTGATTAATTATGTTATAAATTTCTAATGCCTCAATTTCTGCATCTAACTTCTTGCTAACATAGTTACCTGTAGTATCTTTAGTAGTTGAAGTAAATGCCTCGTATCGCATTTCATAATTAGCCGTTATCTTTGGCGGGATTAGGTTGATGAACTTAAAACAGGATCTTAAATATTTTTGAACTTTTTTATCAACTAACTTTTTACATTTTTCAAAATCATGTGCTTTTATTTCTTCATTGCTTAATAATAAGTTATCAAAAAAATTATCCATTTTTACCTCACCTCACTTAATCTCAAAAAAAAGGGCATTAACCCCATCGAAAAGGCAATGCTCTTTTTTTGAATCCAATAAACTTCCTTTTTGTAGATGTACACATAATCTACTCATATTTGCCACCACCTATATCCCCCTGATATAAGCGAACTGCAATTACATCAGGGTATTTATACTACTCGAATAGTTTCTAAAAGTCAAGAGATTTTTTGCAATTTTTATAGAATAATTAACAAAAAAAGTTAGTATTTACAGCCTAAATAAATAAAGTCAGTACTTTTTACTACAATTTTACCAAATTTTTAGTAAAAAGTAAGGGCTTTTTTTTAATTCGCGTATGTTGTACAATAGGTGCAAGGTAAGTGATATTATGTCTAATTATTCAAAAGGTATATATAAAGATTATGAAATGGAAGTTTTAAAAAACGAAAAACTAGAAAAGGAATACAAAAAAGCACTGCTTAGTGCTAAGATTGCCGAAGATGAACAAAAAAGATTAGAAAATATAGTTTTAAAAAAAGAACAAGAACTGTCTTTAAAAAACCAAGAAATAGATTTGTTAACTAAATTAAATGAGGAATTAAAAAAAGAAGTTGAAAGATTAAAAGTCATTCAAAATAATGATGGTACTACTTCAGGAATACCTACAAGCCAAACCCCAATTAATAAGAAAAAAGTAATTCCCAATTTTGCTAAAAATACAGGAGATAAAATAGGAAGAAAAAAAGGGCATAAAAAAGACAAATTAGAAAAAATAGCTGATGAAAAGATAAATGAAAAAGTAGAACATAATATTGAAAAATGTCCTAACTGTGATGGTGACGATTTAAAGGAAACAGGTAATATAATAACTAAAGATGAAAAGGATTATAATATTACAATTTTAAATCGGAGACATTATTACAAAGAATATAGATGTAGTTGTTGCGGAAAAATAGTACATGAAAAAATACCTAATTATTTAAAAGAAGATTGCCAATACGGAAGTAATGTAAAAACACTATCTTTATCTTTAAGTAACATTGGAAATGTACCATACAATAGAATTAGAAGAATCTTAAGTGGTTTATCAATGGGAGAAATAGAACCATGTGAAGGATATCTAGCAAAATTGCAAATTCAAGCAAGTAAGAAATTAACTGATTTTGTAGAAGAAGTTAGAACATATTTAATTAATTGCCCATTACTTTATTGGGATGATACAACAATTTATGTAAATAAGCATCAAAGTTGCATGAGATATTATGGTAATGAATCTGCTTGCTTAATAAAGGCTCATGAAAAGAAAAATAAAGAAGGTTTAGACAAAGATAAAATATTGTCATTATTAAGTAAAAATACAGTTGTAGAACATGATCATAATAAAATAAACTATAATCCGGAATATTCTTATATAAATGCAGAATGTTGCCAGCATTTACTAAGAGATTTAAAGAAGGTAGAAATAAATATTCCAGAAAGAACATGGTGCAAAGATGCAATTTCATTATTTCAAGAATTTGACCATAAAAGAAATGAATTAATATCAAAAAACATTGATAGTTTTAATTCTGAGGAAATAAATGATTTTATAATAAGATTAGATGAGGCGTTATTAAAGGGATTGGAAGAAAATGAAAATGATTCTAAACCATATTATTCAGACAAAGAATTAACTCTTATAGTAAGAATAATGGAATATAGAGATAATTACATATACTGGATATTAGATTTTAATATTCCTTTTACAAATAATTTAAGCGAAAGAAATTTAAGAGGAATAAAATCTAAAATGAAAGTATCTGGTCAATTTCAAAATGTTCAAAGAGCAGAAGATTATGCTAATATAAGAACATACATAGAAAATTGTAGAATATATGGAGTTAATGAATACCATGCATTAACTAGATTAGTTAATGATAACCCATATACATTTTCTGAATTATTACAACTAAAAAATAAGTGATTTTACACTTATTCTTTAATTGTGGCTGTAAATACTAACAAACAAATCACATTTCTAAGCAAAAAGGTTGATAAATAGAAACTTTTTTTGTTATAATACATTAAGAAAGGATTTCTTTAGGATATGAAAATAATCAATAATTTAAAATATACTTATAAAAAATATGGATTTTTATTACAACAATTAGTATCTAGAGATTTTAAAGTAAAATATAAAAGAAGTGTTTTAGGTATTTTCTGGAGCCTATTATATCCCATATTAATGATGGCTGTTATGGCTATAGTTTTTTCTAATGTTTTTAGAATGTCAACGCCAGGTGTTAGTTATTTAGCTTATTTAATGATAGGGTTAACATTTTTTAATTATTTTAGTGAAGCTTCAAACTTAGCTATGAGTAGTGTTGTAGGTAATTTTAGCTTAATTAATAAAGTATATATTCCTAAATATATATTTCCGCTTTCAAAATGTCTATTTGTAGGAATAAACTTTTTACTTACTTTAATTCCTTTATATGCTGTAATAATTCTTACAGGAACAGGCCTTAATTGGTGGCATTTATTATTACCTTTTTCTTTTATTTGTTTATTTTTGTTTACTGTTGGTATGGGATTCATTTTATCAACGATTTCAGTATTCTTAAGGGATATGTTTTATATTTATGGAATAATAACAACGATTTGGACATATCTAACTCCAATTATGTATGATATAAGTATAATTAATCCAACATTACAATTTATAATGAAGTTTAATCCAATGTATCAATTTATTAATTTTGCTAGATCAATAATTCTTTATGGCAATTGTCCAACCATAGGACAGTTTGCAGGTTGTTTTGTTTCAGCAATAGTTATATTCTTTATAGGAATATTTGTCTTTAAAAAGAATCAAGACAAGTTCATCTATTATGTGTAGGAGGGGGCAACAATGAAAAAGAAAGAAATAATGATTAAAGTAAACAATGTATCGATGCGTTTTAATTTAGGCATTGAAAAAGGATTTTCTCTAAAACAAGGATTTATAGATTGGTTTAACAAAGAAAAAAGAAAAAAAAATAAAATAAAAAATAACAACTTTTGGGCATTGAAAGATGTTAATTTTGAAATTAATAGAGGTGAAGTTGTAGGTTTTATTGGTTCAAATGGTGCTGGAAAGTCAACTCTTTTAAAAGTGGTTGCAGGTGTTATGAAACCAACTAAAGGAAATGTTGATGTTTATGGAAATATTTGCCCGATGATTGAACTAGGGGCCGGATTTGATACTCAGCTAACTGCTCGTGAAAACATTTATTTAAATGGAGCAGTGATGGGATATTCTAAAGAACTTATTGATTCAAAATTTGATGAAATAGTTGAATTTTCGGAACTTAAAGACTTTTTAGATGTTCCCGTTCAAAATTTTTCTTCCGGAATGGTTGCAAGGCTTGCATTTTCTATAGCCACAATTGTTGATCCAGAAATTCTTATTGTGGATGAAATATTATCAGTTGGAGATATAGCATTTCAAGCTAAGAGTGAAGCAAAAATGATGCAGATGATTGGCGGCGGAACCACAGTATTATTTGTGTCACATTCTATCGAGCAAATAAAAAAGATGTGTAATAGAGTAGTGTGGATTGAACATGGTGTAGTTCAAAAAATTGGGGGTAAAGAAGTGTGTGATGAATATCGCGATTTTATGCGTAAAAAGTAAGAGTGTTTCAGGAGGTAGTATTGTATATGAAAAAGGTATTATTTACAAGTAAAAACTTAGAAATTGGTGGAATGGAAAAAGCATTATTGGCTTTAATTAATTCTTTAGCAGATACTAAAAAATATCAAATAACTTTATTATTAGAAGAAAAAAAAGGGGCTTTATTAAACAATCTTAATTCTTCAATAAATGTTGAAGAGTATAAAGTCTCTCGGTGTCGTTTTGCCTTTTTAAGAAAGGCAATCAATTTTTCTCATCGTTTTTTTTGGAAATTAAAAAACAAAAACAAGTATGATTTTGCTTGTTGTTATGCAACATATTCACGTATATGTAATAAACTAACTAGGATTGCTTCAACAAATAATTTGCTATATGTACATAGTAATTATTATGATTACTATAATCATAATGCTGATTTAGCAAAAAAACTATTTGATGAATTGAATATTTCAAAATTTACAAAAGTAGCATTTGTATCTAATGAAGCAAAGCAAGGAATCGCCACTGTTTATCCTGAATTATATGATAATTTTGTAGTAATAAATAACATATTTAATTACAAAAGTATTGAAAGTAAAATGTATGAAAAAGTAAATTATCAAAAAGATAAAGAAAAGTCTCTATTCTTATTTGTGGGCAGATTAGAAGAAGAATCGAAACAAATAACAAGATTGATAAAAGCTGTAGACATTACCAAAAATTTCAGTGATAAATTTGAAGTTTTAATAATTGGTGATGGTATGAATGAAGAAGAATATGAAAAATTAATTGATGACAAAAATTTAAATCAGTATATTAAAATGCTAGGATCTAGGGAAAATCCATATCCATATTATTTGTTAGCTGATTATATTATTTTAGTTTCTAATTTTGAAGGTTTTCCAGTTATTTATAACGAAGCATTATTTTTAAATAAGCCTGTTCTTACCACAATTAATTGCTCTGATGATGCAATCAATATTGGAACAGATTTAGGAATAATTATGGAAAAAGATCCAGAAGATATTAGCAAAAAAATGCTTGATGCCATAAGTAATAAATTACAAGTTAAGCTAAAAAAAGTGGATTATAAAGAAATAAACAATAAAAGGTTAAAAGCAATTTGCAATTTGATTGAGGGGGATAGAAATGAATAATTTTGATTTAATTACATCATCAAACAGTAAAACTTTTAAAGAAAAATCCAAGTATTCATTTGGTATATTAAAATTAAAAAAGGGATGGAATAAAATTACATTTTTAGGTTCTGGTAAAGCTGAATTTTTCATGAAAAGTAAAACAAATAAAAATATTTATCAAGGATCTATAAATTCTACCCAATGTATTTATTTGACCCAAAATAAATATGCTTATGCATATATCATTAGTTATGATGAGTCAAATATAGAAAAGTTAGTAATCCAACCTGAAGAAAATAATACTTTAATAAATGAATTCCCTAAATATAATAACTTAATTATAACTCATGATATCGACGATATTGGCTTTTGGAAATTTTTAGAAACCTCTGAAACCGAAAAAATGAAATATGATGTGTTATTTGTTAAACAAAATATGTTAAGCAAGATTCAAAAAACAAAAAATACAAATGTATTTGAAGGAAATTATTCAGATTTAAGAGAACTACTGATGTTTAAACATTATGATAATATTGTTTTTTGGAATTATAATTATGAAAGCTTAAAATCGATAATAAAATGTGACTATCATAATACAACAATCTATTTTAAAGAATTTTTAGATAAAAACTTGTATCTAAATTATGAAGTCTTTCAAAGAATTTATGGTACGGTTTATCCTAAAATGAGTAGTGCCAAAACTGAGGAATTGTTGAACTTAAAAAATATATTTCAAAATTTAAATTATTCCCGAAACTGTATATTTTTATTTGATAGTGAAAAAGAAAAGAATTTTTTTACCACCAAATTAAATATTGAATTTAATCATTATAAAATATTGCCTACTAAATATATTGTGGAAGCAGATAATATATATTCAAAAAAAAGGAATTTCCCTAAAAGAATTGCTATATTTAAAGAGTTAAACGAATTTAGTCGAAATGCTGTAGATGTCGATCAAAAAATATTGGCAGAATTATCTTCCAATTCTAGGTTTTCGAAAACATCAATTGACTATTATGGTTCTGGAAAGTGGAAAGAAATATTATTAAAAAATATAATTAACCAAAAAAATGTTAATTATATTAATTGTGTATCACCGGATGACTTTATTAAAAAAATAAAAGGTCAATATGATTTAGTAATATTAAGTAACAGAGATTATCTTAATTTAGAATTAATTTATTCAATTTTGGCATTAGGTATGCCTGTAATAGTAAATGATAGTAATTTATATAATATCCAAATACCTGAACAATTAATAGTAAAAAACAATTCTATTGAAGAATACATTAACAAAATAGATAGCTTATTATTTGATGAACTGTATTACGAATCGACTCTTGAAAAAATGAGTAAAGCTATTGCAAAAATTCAAGACAATTCAAGTTATTATGATTTTCTTGCTATGCTAAAAGAAAATAAAGACTATCATTTAAAAAGCACTAAATCTAAACCAGTTTTATCAATTATAATCCCGGCATATAATGTAAGCAAATATGTTTCTGCAACTATTTGGTCTTTAATAAATCAAAAAAATTACAATGATATTGAAATATTAGTTATCAATGACGGATCTAAAGATAACACTTTAGAAGTGGCTCAGAAAATTAAAAATGATTTATTTACTAAAGACACTTCAATTATAAAAATAATTGATAAAGAAAATGGTGGACATGGTTCAGTAATTAATCGTGGTCTTCAAGAAATGACTGGCAAATATGTTAAAATCATCGATGGAGATGATACAGTAAATTCTCTTAATCTTTCTGATTTAATTGAAAAATTAAAAGATGAAAATGCTGATGTAGTACTAAATAATTATAAAGAAGATTACATTGCTATTAATAGTGAAGTGCCAATTAGATTTTATGAAAATTTGCCTATTAATACTATATTGGATTTTGAAACGTTGTGCAAAAACAAAATTTTTACTTATTGGGGCCCATTATTACCAACGGCTACTTATAACGTTCAAAATTTAAAAAAACGTTTCTTTAAAATAAGTGAAAAAATATTTTATGATGATATGGAATGGAATTTCAATTCAATCGTAAATGTTAGCAGTGTTAAATATTTTGATACATTTATATATCATCATTTTATTGGTAGAATTGGTCAATCAGTGACTATGGATGGACTAATAAAAAATTATAAAGCCCATCGGACTATGACAATTAATTTAATAAAATTGTATAAGGATAATCAAGATATACCAAAATACAAAAAAAGGTTTTTGCTTCAAAATTATGTGTTAAAAATGATAAAAACTCATTACATGCTAACTATAGATTATTTTCAAAGTCCAATTCCGTTTAGAGAATTTGAAAATGAATTAAAACAATATCCAGAATTTTATAATAATAAAGATGTAATATCTAAAAAAATAATAATATATCGTAAAACAAATGGAAATTTTAAACATTTTGAATTTTTGTTGCCGATTTATCGCAAAATTAAACATCTTTTATTAAGAAGATAAGGAGGTTAAATGAAAGGTTTTGTTATAAGTTGGTTTTACCCGCCAATGAATTCATCTGAAGGGTTAGTAACATTTAAATTATTAAAAGAATCTTCATATCAATATGATGTATTTACACAAAAAACATGCCAAAACTGGTCTTATGGAAATACAGAAAAAAAGTTGGTTAGTAAAAATATTAATCCGATTTATTCTGAAAAAGAAACTTATGAAGACTGGATAGAGGAAGGATTAGAATTTTTCTCTCAAAATAAAGATAAATATGATTTCATAATGTCTAGGGCTACTCCCAAAGAATCTCACTTACTAGCATTAAAAATTAAAGAAAAATTTCCAGATGTAAAATGGATTGCTTCTTTTGGGGACCCTTTGGCTAACAGTCCTTATGAAAAAGTATTAGAAAATAAATCTCCATATAGTTTAGAAGGAAGAACATGGAGTGACACCTCTAAAAAATATATCTTTTCGCCAAAAAGAATAATAAAAAATATATTATGGAATCGGCAATATGGAGAAAGTAAAGAAATTAAAACAATCAAAGCCCAAGCACAATATATTGAAGATACTACAATCAAAGTCGCAGATATGATTATTTTAAATAATAGATATGAAAAAAAATTTATGCTAGACAAATATGATTCAACAATAAATTCTAAAGCAATTATAGTTAATCATTCTTATGATGAAAGTTTTTATCCTAAGACTAGTAAAAAGAAAAACGTTAAAAGAAAAATTGTTTATTTAGGACATTTAGATCAAATTCGAAATGCCTCCATATTTTTAGAAGCGATAAATAACATTTTTCAACAAAAGCCAAAATTGTTAGAAGGTTTTGAAATTGAATTTTATGGCAATATGTGTGATGCTGACAAATTATATATTATTAATAACGAACTATATGAGATTATAAAAGTAAAAAAAGCAGTAGATTATTTTACTAGTTTAAAAATAATGCAAGAAAGTGAATATTTATTGTTGTTAGATGCTAACTTGGAAAATATAATTGATTACAACCCATATTTTGCTGCTAAGTTAGCAGATTACATTGGAGCTCATAATAAAATTTTAGCTATAACGATGGCAAAAGGTGCAAGTGCTGAAATTGTTAAATGTATAGGAGGAATTGTAATGCCTCATGATAGTCTTGCAGTAACTAAGGAATTAGAAAAAATACTTGCTAATAAAATAAATTATCAAGAAAATAAAGATAATAGTGCAAAATTTGCCAATAATTTTGTTGCTAAACAATTTGATAAAGAAGTAAAAAAAATGATGGAGGATAAATGAAAACCAAGAATTTAATTATTGGAGCAGGCATATCTGGCTTAACGCTTGCCAATTATCTAGATGATTATTTAATAGTAGAAAAATCAACTTTAGTAGGGGGATATTGCAAAACTCATTATGTAAAAGATTATATTTGGGATTATGCAGGCCATTTTTTCCATTTCAAAACAGAAGAATTTAAAAAGAAATTTATCGATAGCTTAAATGCTGATGAATATGTAACTCAAGATAAAAAAACTTATATTTATTTTGACGAATCATTAATTGATTATCCATTTCAAACTAATATTCATGAATTATCTAAAGAAAAATTTATTGATTGTTTGTATGATTTGTTTAATAAAGAAGAAAAAGAAAATTATGATAACTTTTTAGATATGCTTTATGGTAAATTTGGTAAATCAATTACAGAAATGTTTTTAAAACCATATAACGAAAAATTATATGCTTGTGACTTAAAAACTTTAGATAAAGATGCCATGGGAAGATTTTTTCCTTACGCTGATATTAAAGCTATTATAAATAATATGAAAGAATCTAAAAATAGTTCTTATAACAACACTTTTTTATATCCTAAAAAAGGTGCTCAAGTAATAATAGATATCCTTATGCAAAAAATAAAAAAAGAACAAATTCTTTTAAATACTAAAGTAACATATATAGATGAAAAAAACAAAGAAGCAAAACTAAGTAATGGAGAAGTTATTCAATACGAAAACTTAATAAATACAATACCATTTAATCAATTCTTAATGTTGTTTTCAAATCCAAAATATAGTGAATTAAGTAATAATTTAACTTATAATAAGGTATTAGTCTTTAACTTAGGATTTAATAAAAAATCCAAATATGATAAAGAGCATTGGATTTATATTCCAGATAAAAACATTAATTTTTATCGCATTGGCTTCTATGATAATATTTTAAATGCTGATAAATTAAGCATGTATATTGAAATTGGTTATCCGAAAAATCAAAATATTGATGAAAAAGAAATTGAAAATCAATTAGATTTAACTTTAAAAAATCTGCAAAAAATGCAAGTAATTGATGATTCTTTTGAATTAGTAGCCTTTGAACATATAATTATGGATCCGGCATATGTACATATAAACACTGAAAATAGCTTGCAAATTAAAAATGTTATGCAAGAATTACAAACTAATAATATCTACAGCATCGGAAGATATGGAGGCTGGACTTATTGTTCAATGGAAGACTGTATGGTAGAAGCAAAGAGTTTAAGCTCTAATCTATAACATAAAATAGAAGTTTCGGTGATGCGAACTTCTATTTTTATATTATTAATTTTAACTTTAAAATCCTTAACAAATAGTTTATAATAAAATTAAGAACAAAATAAGTTATGGAGGATTTATGGAAAAAATATTTATAACTGGTTGCTGTGGCTATATAGGTAGTCATACATGCGTTGAATTATTAAATGCAGGATATGAAATAATCGGATTAGATAATTTTAGCAATAGTAAGCCGATTGTTTTAGATAAAATTAAAGAAATAACTGGCAAAGATATTAAATTTTATGAAGGTGATATGCTCGATAAAGAATTATTAAATAAAATATTTATCGAAAATGAAATTGATTGTGTTATTGATTTTGCTGCATTTAAATCTGTTGGTGATAGTGTTTCTAAACCGATTGAATACTATATAAATAATGTTAGTAGTGTATTAACTTTATTAGAAACCATGAAAAATAATAAAGTAAAAAAATTAATATTTAGTAGTAGTGCAACAGTTTATGGAACTCCAGAAAAAGTTCCAATCACTGAAGATTGTCGTATTGGTGGAACTACTAACCCATATGGCACAAGTAAACTTTATGTTGAAGGCATATTACAGGATTTATATAAATCTGATAATGAATGGGATATTTGTATTTTTAGATATTTTAATCCTGTCGGAGCTCACCCTAGTGGCTTAATTGGTGAAGATCCTAATGGAGTCCCAGCTAATCTTATGCCTTATATAGCTAAGGTGGCCACTAAAGAATTAGAATATCTAAGTGTTTTTGGTGCTGATTATGATACTCCAGATGGTACAGGAGTAAGAGATTACATTCATATTGTTGATTTAGCTAAAGCTCATGTTAAGGGAGTAGAAAAATTATTAAAAGAATCAAATGGTTTATTCATATATAACTTGGGTACAGGAAAAGGCTATAGTGTATTAGATATGATTAATGCTTTTGAAAAAGTTAATTCAGTTAAAGTGCCATACAAAATTACTGCGAGACGTGCTGGAGATATTGCCAAGTGCTATGCGGATTCTTCTTTAGCATCTAAAGAATTAAATTGGTGTGCGACTTTAACTTTAGAAGATATGTGTAAAGATGCTTATAATTATGCAAGAAAGGAAATAGTAAATGAAAAAAATTAAAGTAATGAGTATATTTGGAACAAGGCCTGAAGCCATTAAAATGGCTCCGCTTGTAAAAGAACTTGAAAGTAGAGAAGAAATAAAAAGTATTGTGTGTGTTACAGCTCAACACCGCGAAATGCTTGATCAAGTTTTAGATACCTTTAAAATTAAACCAGATTATGATTTAAATATCATGAAACAAGGTCAAACTCTTGGTGATGTTACAACTAGAGCATTAAATGGCCTTGAAGGAGTAATTAAAGAAGTAAAGCCAGATATAGTTTTAGTTCACGGAGATACTACAACAACTTTTGCTGGAGCTCTTGCAGCATTTTATAACCAAGTTGCTATAGGTCATGTTGAAGCAGGACTTCGAACAAATGATAAATATTCGCCATTCCCTGAAGAAATGAATCGGCAAATGGTAGATTGTATGACCGACATGTATTTCGCTCCAACAAATTTAAGTAAAGAAAACTTGCTTAAAGAAAATAAAGATGAAAATAAGATATATGTTACTGGCAATACTGCAATTGATGCTATGGATACAACAGTTGATGATAATTATACACATCCTGAACTTGAATGGATAAAACCCGGGGAAAGAATGATTTTGCTTACAGCTCACAGGAGAGAAAATCTGGGAGACCCAATGCGGCATATCTTTAAAGCAATCAGAAGAATTGTTGATGAATTTAATGATGTCAAAGTAATTTATCCAATTCACATGAACCCTCGCGTTAGAGAAGTAGCAAAGGAAATATTTACAGACTGCGATAAAGTTAAATTAATTGAGCCACTTGAAGTATTTGATTTTCATAATTTTCAAAACAAATCCTATATAATTCTTACTGATAGTGGAGGAATTCAAGAAGAAGCACCATCTTTAGGAAAGCCAGTACTAGTCCTTAGAGATACTACTGAAAGACCTGAAGGAATAGAGGCGGGGACATTAAAACTAGTAGGAACAGATGAAGAAACAATATATAACGAAACAAAGAAACTGTTAACTGCTGAAAAAGAATATGAAAAAATGAGCCATGCATCTAATCCTTATGGGGATGGCTTAGCTAGTAAAAGAATAGTTGATGCTATTATAGAAAGGTTTAAAGCAAAATGCGAACTGAAGTAAAAAAAAGCCTGTTATTGTCTGGAATATTTTTGCTACTATTTATCGTTTTTAATATACTAATATCTAATGCCTTATTTATAGTTAAAATAGAAATTACCAAGTATAATATGATAGTGTCTTTGTTACTATGCATTTTTATATTACTTTGGGTTTTGAAAAAATTTAATTTATTGTCATTAAAGAAATTCTATAATATAATTATAGCTTTAATTTTACCTATAGCTTTAATTGTTGGATCATTATTCGTTAATTCAAAAATAATGGACTTTACATTTGATGGTAATACGTATCATAAAGCCACAATTGGCTTATTAAAAGAAGGATGGAATCCATTGTATGAGACAGCCGCTGAGTTCGATAATGGAAGAGAAAATAAAATATATATCGAAAATAGTAGTAGTGAATTGTGGACAGAATTGTGGACAGACTGTTATGCCCGAGCTACACATGTTTATCAAGCAAATGCTTATGCGCTAACAAACAATATAGAAAGTGGTAAATCAATTAATACTCTATCAATAATAGCTTTATTTTTAATTATATTTTCATATTTAGCTCTAAGATTTAAAAAAATAGTTTTTCCCTTTATTTTTGCTTTATGTTGCATTACTTATTCAGTAGTTAGTGCCCAATATTTAACAGTCTATATTGATTTTTTTGTCTATATTTATTTGCTATTATTACTTTTTTCTTTTTTTGTTATAGAATTTAGGAGAAATGAAAAAGAACTAAATTTTGGTTTATTGATATATTCTTTAGCGTTATTAATGTTAATTAATATTAAGTTTAATTCTTTTGCTTATGCTGGAATATTTTGCTTAGGTTATTACTTCTATTATATATATAAGCTTATAAAAAAAAGAGAAAAAGAGCAAAAATTTTTTGTCAAATTTACTACAATTTCAGCTATTAATGTCATAGTAGGAGTATTTATTATAGGCTTATCAGTTTATCCTAAAAACTTTATTGAATATGGAAATCCTTTTTATCCTTTGTATGGTGAAAATAAAGTGGATATTATAACAGAAAATCAACCAGCAGAATTTGAAAATCTTCCCACTATAGAAAAATATACAAGAGCTATGTTCTCTAAAACTGAAAACATGGCAAAAGCTAGCGGAAGAGAAACTGAGTATAAAATTCCATTTGCTGTTTCTAAAGATGAAATGAACTATATAAGAATGACTGATACAAGAATATCTGGCAACGGCGTATTATTTAGCGGCATATTTATTATAAGTTTAATTTTACTTATTCTAACCTCTATTAAAATGTATCACTACAATAAGAAGATATTTATAATGGCATCTATTCCTTTGGCAATTACTTTCTTAATGATATTTTTATTAAGTGAATCATGGTGGGCTAGATATTTCCCTCAAACATATTTTATTGTTTTAATAGTAATATTTTATCTTTATTTATTAAAAGGTAAATTTTATAAAGTGCTCTTAGTAGTATTGTTCATATTAGTTTTAGCTAATAATGGAATTACACTTTTCAAGGCAACAGAATATAGTTATGACCAAAATAAATTAGCTAATAATGAATTTAGATTACTAGAGGAAAATGTAGATCCAAATAATCAATTTATTGTTTTACAAGCTCCAGTTTTCATTGGGTCATTATATGATATATATGATAATTTACCGAATTATAAATTTCAACTTGTACCACCAGAAGAAAAAATAGATTTAAGCAATACTCTTATGAATGGTTTGGTATTATGGAAATGGCAAAATAATGAGTAATTAAAAAAGGAGCCAGTTTATGAGTTTATATAAAAAATTGGATAAAAGTTTAGTTATATCAACATATATATTGTTACTTATACCTACCGTTTTATTTTTTTCTTTCTGGTGCAAATGGTACATAGCAATACCATCAATTGTAATTGTTATTTTTTTAATCCATCAAGCAATTAAGCATTTCTCATATAAAACTGAAAAAGAGTATAAGGAAATATTTAATGTTAAAAGATGGATTGTTATCATAGCGTTATTATTACTACTTAATGTGCTATCTGGTTCTGGTGGCATTATGTATCAAAATTGGGATTATAATGCTAGAAATGCTGTTTTGCATGACTTAATAGATTATGATTGGCCAGTAAAATATCGTTATGATGAAGACGACTTAATTTATAATATAGTAGGGGAAAATGGTAGATTATCTTATTATTTCAGTTATTGGTTACCAAGCGCTTTAATAGGCAAAGTTACTAGTTTTAATGTTGCAAGTTTTGCATCGTTTATTTATCAGTTTTTCTTACTAGGCTTATTTTATTTCTTGCTTTCCAGATTGCTTAATAAAAACAGTATTTGGTTTTTAGTAGTAGTATGTTGTTTTAGTGGATTAGATATAATAGGAACTTATATTTTAAATCCTACGTATGATTTTTCTTTAGGAAATCATATAGATACTTGGGGAGCTCCATTTGCTTATTCTTCTAATATAACACAATTATTTTGGGTATTTAATCAAGCTTTGCCGGCCTGGATAATAACATTGCTTTTTCTAAATGCCAAAAACTTTAAAAACATTGGATTATTAATTGTTTTATCTATAATGTTTTCACCGTTTCCAACAATTGGTCTATGTTTAATTATTCTATATTTTTTAATATTAGGTTTTAAAAAAGAAAATCTATTTGAAAGAATTAAAGAAACATTAAATTTTAGAAATTTTTTAGCTATTATTCCGTTTATATTTATTGCATTATTTTATTTAAATAATGCTAGCTCTCAACCTAAGGGAATAATATTATCTAGTGGTGTTGGTATTAAACAAATGATCATAGCTATGCTTTTGGAATTTGGCTTAATAAGTATTTTATGCATAAATAAAAAAAATTGGAAATATGTTATTGCAAATAGCATTTGCTTATTTCTATGCTCGCAATTTTACTTGGGAATTGGAAATGATTTTGTTAATAGAACAACTATACCTTTATTGTTAGTGTTATTAATTATGGTTATTGATAATCTAAAAGAAAATAATAAAATAAGAAATAATTTAATTGTTATATATCTCACACTAGCATCTATAACGCCACTAAATGAGTTCTATCGAACTATAGTTTTTTATAATAACTATGGACTATTAGCAGAGAAAAATTATAATGATAATTGGAAAACTTATGGAAAAACAATAAATGCAGAAGCCATGCAAATATATATAAGAAATTTTTCTTCCCCATATAAAGATAATTTTTTAAATAGATATATTTATAAATAACCTGAATTAAGGAGAGATAAAAATGAAATATTTAAAATTAAAAAATGAAAATTTACGTGATATTTATACAAAATTAGGAGTTCAAGATTTAGAAAGTATACCTAATCAATTTAATAAAATAGATTATAATATCTATAAAAATATGAATGCACAAGACAAAGCTACAATTTTATCAACATATCAAAATGTTTTAAACAAAGGAATCTTAAGCAATCATTATACAAAGCAAGCAAAGGTTAATTTGAACTTTAATGGACAAAGTGTTGTGGCTAATGCGTATTCATTAACTCTAACCGAAGAAGAAATTTCTTCTTTAAAA
>ERZ779898.295-NODE-295-length-24381-cov-3.201307_pt1 | contig 24381 bp, 25 predicted proteins | sample MGYA00511902_ERZ779898 | MGnify/ENA primary metagenome ERZ779898 (study PRJEB29588, sample SAMEA2144588) | human gut metagenome | biome: human gut; feature: human-associated habitat; material: faeces | place: Denmark | collected 2008/2010 ...
TATAAGCAACCATTCCCTTATCAGAGAAATCAAATTTCTTTTTTAACCCCAATATTTCCTCATAGTATCTTTTTGCTTCTTCCATATTATCTACAGGAAGAAAATAATTGTCATAATTTTTCATATATTTAATGTCCTCCTTTCTACTATAAACTACACCACTATATTTTATAGTAGTTATCGTTAAAAGTCAATATATAATAAAAAAATAGATTAGTTGCACTGAACTAATTTATTTGTATAACTGCCTGTCGTACAAAAAAGACTGTCATTACTGACAATCTTTTTGGTAAATTACTATTTATTAAACAAATCACTAAATTGGAATTTATATTTCTTGTTCTTTTATGCTTTTATTTATATAAATTGCATAAACTAATGATATTATTATTAAAAACATAGATGATACATATAATGATACTGTATTTTCAACATTAAATATAGAAAGTGAATTTACTAAACAATGGGTTATGATACAAGGAATAAGAGATTTACTTTTATAAAATATAATAACAAATAAATATCCTATTGAAATTGCATAAGATATTTGCATTAAAGTTGGAATTAAATTTGAACCATTTAATAAGTTAACAATATGACCTATCCCAAAAGTAATGGCACTTATAATTATTGCTCTGTTAACATTATCTTTTTCCATCATTTTAAATAAAAAACCTCTAAAGATAACTTCTTCTAAAAAGCCAACATTAAGCATTGTTAAAATATAAAATATTATTTCGTTTGGTGTATTATTGATGTTAATACCATTCCATAGATTAACTGATATAATCAATAATAATGGTATAAAATATAAATATCTTTTTAAATTTCTTACTTTTGTTAGTCCATAATAAGAAACTCTTTTTAGTTTTACTATCACAAAAATTAACACTAACGAAAATATTGTGTTTATAATTGTACTTCTATAATCTTCTATTCCAAAATTTTGTATACAATATGAATTTACTATTATATAGAATACTATTAATAATATACAAAATAAAGTTTCATTCTTTTCAAATATTTTTTTCATAATTATCTCACTTTCAAATTACTATTTATCGCTCTGTTAAAATAATTATACCATAAAAAAATCGAATCTTATATAGTGATCCGACTGGTTATTAATTATTTACCACACATTTTATCTAAATCAGCATCATATAGTTCTGATAATAAAATTAATCTATCAATAGGAATTTTAATAATACCATTAAAATATCTTTGACAACTAGCACGAGTGCATTTCAAATAAGTACCAATTTCTTCATAGGTATTCTTATTATTGATTTTTAATTCATTGATATTTTTTAACAAAACATCATAATTCATTTTATTTATTTTATCTTTATATTCGATATTATTATCTATACCTAAAATACAAGATAATCTAACTTTATAATAAGCAGATAATTTATCTGCAATATCTAATGGTAATAGAACAGTTCCTTGCTCCCAGTTATTGTATGTTGTTCTACTAACCCCTAAATACTTTGCAATATCATCTTGTGTTAATTCTTTTTCATTTCTTAATAGTTTTAAATTTTTTAAATACATTATTCACCACCTACAATAATTTTCTCATTAATAGTAGGTGTTTTATCTTTTTGACTGAAATGTGTAACAAATTTATCAGTTTGACCAGTTTCTGTGTTATAATTAAATAGGAAATAGCAAACCGTTACAAATGCTATTTCCTACGATTAGTTAAATTAACTCGGTCTGGTAAATTGTTAAAATCATCTCGTTCTAAAAACAATTCAAAAGGTTTAATATCTAGAGTTTTAGCAATTCGTTCTATTTTTTCAAGTGATGGACTATGTTGACCTCGTTCTAATCTGCCAACATAATTCGGACTTACTTGTAAAAGTTCTGCTAATTTCTCTTGAGTGTAATTTTTTCTATAACGATGATATTTTACATTTTTACCCAATATTGTTTTGAGTTTCATCGTATCACCTACTATTAATATGATACGATTTAATTTAGAATATAACCACAACCTAGACTGTATAGTTAAATTTAACTAATCACCCCATAAACAAATTTAAGAAAGGAGTGATGAGTAAATACTTTAATAGGTTGTTTTAAAGTAGATCAAATATGAGAGATATACCTAAATTGATGATACAGCAACTTGAATCTTTTATTAGTGATTCTAAAATAATAGATAAGTATTATAAAATGGGACATAAAATAACTTGGAATTTAGAAGATTCTACTCTAATAGTAAAATATAAAAGAAAAAAGTTTGTTATTAGTATCATTAAAAAAGATAAGCAGTATTATTGGCATTTAGAACCATACAAGAAATCTTATTTTGAAACAGAAGTAGATTTTGAACATTGCAAATTAAATTATGTATTATTTGCAATTTCTGAAAGTAGAAAGAAGGGAAAAATGTAATGAAAGAAAATAACAAAAAAGTAGTAAGTGTTGATAGTAATGATAAGACAGACTGCTTCGCATGGCGATCTAAAGTAAAATGCGATGCCTTAAAAACTAAAACTTGTAAAGACTGTGCATTTTATAAAAAGAAAGGAAATCGATGAAATTAGAAACAAAAAGAGCATTATTGATGTATAAATTATTAAGTTCTAGAGATTTTTGCCCAGAAACTTACAAAATATTAAAGTTTTGTGATCTTGATGATGCTATTAATAATATTAATGAAGATTCCTTTTATTTTGATATTAAAGTAATTAATAATCAAATAAGTGCTGAACATTTTTTGAATTTATTAGATTATTTAATACAAACTTTAAAATTGTATCTTTATAATACCAAAGGAATTATTTCTGCTTTAGAAACAATAGTTAGATGTAACAAAGATTTAGTAAATGAATATCTAATACTTCCGAATAAGTTAAGTAATGAAGAAGATAAAAAAATAATAAACGAATATATATATAAAATATTTATTTCTAATTTTATATATAATGGAAAATCTATCGATATGGTTATCGACTTTCTAAACGATAATAATATTACTATAAAAGAAATTAATTCTTACACTTTTGAAGAATTAAAAGCCATTACCGATTTATTATCCGATTTAGTTTTTTGCCAAATGGGTGCTGGTAAGGTTTATTATTTATTTTATAATATTACAGATGAATTAGAAACTTGGCTAAATACACCTAGAGTTAAAAATTCTAAAAAGCATAATGAAGAAGAACATAGACAGATATTTTTAAAAAGTTATAAGAACAATTATAAGGATATGATCAAGGCTTTTAATGTTAGGAAGAAATATTTAAAATATTTTAGAAAACCAATAAACAACTGCTAGTACAGAGTTGTTTTTTTGTGCCAACAAAAAAGAAGATTTAATCTTCTTCAAATTCTAGTTTTTCATAATCAATTATGTTTTTATTATATTTAAATTTAATCAAAAATGTAGCATTATTGATAATGTTTTCTTTTTCTTGTTTAGTTAATTGAATTTTTCTATTTAATAAGTTGAATACATCATTTCCAGTTATTCCATTATACTTATTATTAGAAAACTCATAATTTAAATATACTAATTCAGATAACAATAAAGTATTATAGTAAAGAATAGTTTTCCTTTCCTTAACTCGATAATCATAATCAATTAAACTCATAATAATCCTCCATTGCTTGAATAGTACCTCTCTAAAAAGGCTTGTCAAATCATTATTAAATATAAATTTTATAATATTCATTTTTTAAATCAATAGGATTAATTTTGTTTAACTTATAACTTTCTTGTATAAATGGTAGTATTATATCAATATCAGATAATTCTTTAACTTTGTAAGAAAGACATAATGGTTCGTATGTTTTTCGAGTTATAACATTTAAAATATGGTTATCATCATTTACACTTAATAATTTTAAATAAACTCCATACCCAGTTTTACTTATCATTACAAAGTTTCTATTATCCTTAAATACTAATCCTTTATTAGTGTAATGGCAAGTTATTGATTTAGATATTGAAGTAATTTTATTTTTTAAATTATCAAACAGTATATCATTTAAATTTTTGGGTGGATCTACTAAAAAATCAAAAGTTTGCCTCATTATTTTAACTACATAATTGCAAGTAATATTATCTTCTACAATCATAGAATAACAGATGCTTCCATTTTCATATCCTTTACGATCAAACAATTTATTATCTGTATCAAATTGTTTAGCAACTTTATGAAATGAAACTAAAAGATTACTTTGATTAATTTGTATTTCCATTATTTTTCTATTAAACTTATAAACTACATTTTTAACTAAATAATTTCTAATTATATTATCACTAATAGATAATATTTGCGAATCCAACTCATTAAATAAATTAATTGATATTTCTTTTTTGTTATAAATTATATTTTCATAGGTATTGGTATCAATATTAAACAATTTATTATTAATTTTTTTGCTGGCATCTTTTAAAGTCGGTAGTGTTATATTACTTTCATTATTGATTTTTATTTCTTCATTATTTTGATAAATTACATTATCATAAATTAAATGAAATGAAGAACAAACATCAATTTGGGTAGAAGTTTTTTGATTATTTAAAGGGCTTTCTTGAAATTTATATGTGTTGCTGTATTGACACCAAGATTACAACTATTTTCAACCACTTCTAAATACGATTGATCGCCATGACCACCATGCTTCCAACAATGCAAAGTTGCGCCATCAACAGTAATACTTCCTGAATCTGTAAAGCGATCTTCAAAAATATTGACTATCCCTTCTTCAATCGCTGAAGCTAAAGTAATTATTTTAAAAGTAACACCCGAAAACGATTCCTAAATAAAACAAAAAAAGACTAGATTACCATATAAGTATATGATAACCTAGTCAAGGTCGTAACTTAAATATACATTAATTTTAAAACTATTTCTTTGAAAGTCAGATCTTCCCAGATCTAATGTTTCAACTTCTTTACTAAATATAGGTAATGATTTATCATCATCTATGTGCCTAGCACCTTTTCCAGTAGGAATTGATTTTTTCGATAAATTCAGATAAATTTTTAGCATTAATTTATGTCTATCATTGTCCTCTTTATAGACTATAATTTCCTCCAAAAACTTATCTACAAATTCACTAACATTATTTTTATAATCAACTTGATTTTTAATAGCATCTTCAATAATATTGATATTGCCAAAACTATCAGACATAATTTTTCTTTCTTGTTCTATTGTTCCAATTCTTATATTTAAAGATGATATATCTTCATTATATCTATCATTTCTTTCTTTAAATTCAAGGTTATTAATACTACCATCAATATTTAATTCTAATAACTTTTCTTTTTTGATTTCAATAGTTTTAATTTCATTTTTTAATTTTGAAATTTCAAATTGATAATTGTTATCTATTTTTAAATTAGAATAATAATCTAACATTTCTTTTATAATTTCATTTTTATTATTAAATATTTGTTCCATAATAATTACAAAAATATTATTCAAGTCCATTTCTGCAACTATTGGACTTTCACAAGCATCTAGTCTATATCTTACATAATTACCACAAGCCCATCTAGGTTTTGTTTGTTTTCTTTTGCTTGACATTCTCTGGTAAGAAACATTATGTTCACTACAAAATATTTTTGTAGTATAACAATATTTTCTTTCAGCCCTTTTGGCATTGCCATTACTTGCTTTCATTAGTGTACTTCTGCTATCTAATATCTCGTTTGCACGATTCCATAATTCTTCACTAACTATGGCTGGTATTGATTCATCTTTATATATTACTTGTTCTTCTATTGGTATATAAACTCTCTGCTTAGTTCTATAATCAATAATTTCAGTGGTATGTCCACGATAGAAACCTTTATATTTAGGATTCTGTATAATTCTTTTTAATGTATCTTTATCATAAATATTTCCTTTATAATTATTTATACCTTGTCTATGTAATTCCATTGCTAATTTATAAAAACTATATTTACCAGTAGCATATAATTCGAAAATTTTTCTTATTTTTTTTGCTTCTTCTTCTACAATTACTAATTTAGCATCATCTTTTTTATAGCCAGTAATTGTATTAGAACCTAAAACTCTACCTTTTTTTATTGCTTCTTTATGTCCCCATTTGACACGAGAAGAAAGTCTTTTGACTTCTTCTTGAGCAACACTTCCCATCATATTAAGTATAAACTCAGAGTTAGGATCATAAGTGTTTATTCCATTTGATTGAAAATATACACCAACATCATTAGCAAGTAATTCTTGTGTATATTTGATACTATCAGATAAATTTCTAGAAAATCTAGAAACTTCTTTTGTAACTATTAAATCAAAATAGCCAGATTTAGCATCATCAATCATTTGCAAAAATTTTTTTCTTCTTTTAACAGTACTACCACTAATACCTTCATCTATGTAACCATTAACATAAGTCCAATTTTTATTTGACTTTATAAAATTTTCAAAAAAAGATATTTGATTATCTAAAGAGTTTAACTGTTCATCACTTTCAGTAGAAACACGGGCATAAAAAGTAACTCTTAAAGGTAGATCGGCAATGTTTTTGCCTTTTAAGATTTCTTCTCTAACTTTGTAAAATCTCATAATCTACCTCCTTAGCAACTTTTTATTTTTTTACTACAACGATTCATTTTCTCATAAATAATTTTACAAACTTCATCATATTGTTGCTCAGTAATTACACCTTGATCATATAATTTTTTATTTATTGTCAATTCATATTCAAGTATAGCTACTTTTGGCGTTTCAAACATATAAAAACACCTCCACTAATGGAAGTGTATGAATAAATGCATAAAAAATGATTAATATTAACTAATTAAATATTTCATCAATAATTTCAATTTTTTCACTATCAGCGTCAAAAATAACTTTAGCTCCAATAGGCAACACCAAATTGTATGTAGAATGTCCGAAATCTTCACATTTAATCATTGGTTTATTAACATACTTTTTAAATATATCCTTAAAATAGTTATTATCAATGCTATAATTTCCTAAAATAACCCCATTACATAACTCAAAGACATGATTCTTTTTAAATTCTATTAAAATATTTTCAACTTCCTCTTTATCCACTTCATCACATTCTTCAAAAAATAATATGGAATTATTTAAATTTGGCATATATTCTGTGTTAAGAATTTTAGAAAAACTTATTAAATTTCCTCCAATAAGGGTTCCCGTAGCAGATCCTTTGTTAACTACTTGAACATTTTTAGAAAAACAAATTTCTTTCTTTTCATTAATGAACATATCAACAAAAGCTTTTTTATTAAAATCATTTTTTAAAATTCCTTTAAATATTAAATGATGAAAAGTAATTAAACCTGTTTTTTTATAAATTGCATTCAAAATAATTGTTAAATCACTTAAACCAATATATATTTTCGGATTATTTTTGATAGATTCATAATCTAAATTATCTATAATATCAATAACATTATTTCCTCCCTTAGAAAAAATAATCATCTTTATTATTTTATCAGTAACCATATCATTGAAATCACAAATTTTATTTTCTATAAGATTATTAACATTGCTTTCATAGACATACTTACCAAGCTTAACCTTTAGTCCTATTTGATTTACGAGTTCAATTGATTTTTCGATTTCCTCCTTATTTTTTTCTTTTAAAAGGCCTGAGGAACTAATAACCCCAATATAATCATTATTTTTAATCTTTTCCATTTATTTTCTTCGCCACCTTATCTATAAGATTATAATAATCATCTGTATTATTATTATATATTAAAAAATCTATACCATCTAAATCGATTTCATTTATATAAAAATCCAAATTTTCCAATATATGATTTTTTTTATCTTTTATTAATCTTTTTTTTACATCTTCTAAGTTGGATTCTATATAAACTGAATAATGTTTGTAATTATATTTATATGCTAATTTTATTATATCATCTCGATATATTTTTTTTGAATTATTAGAATCTGCCACTATTAAGCAATTCTTCTTCATTAGAGTTTCTAATTCAATTTTTTGTATTTCAAAAAGATGTTTGACATCATATTCACTATTTTTGTAAATTCTTTTTTTGATGTCATCAGTAGATACTGCTTTATAGTTATATTTTTCTTGTAAATATTTTGAAAATGTAGTTTTTCCAGCATGCGGAATTCCAACTAGTATAATAATTATTTTAGAATTGTCTTTCATATTTTTCTATTAATCTATCTATATTATAGTAATTTCCTTTAATTTTATTTTTTACAATATATAACATGTTATTTTTTATTTCACTGCTTATATTAATAATGAAATCATAATAGTTACTTAATGAAATATTGTTATATAATTGGTTATATATATTTTTAATTATATTTTTATTATTCTTTAGAAAATCATATTTCATTATGTACCTCTCAATATCTACATTATAAGGGTTTTTAATTCCTTTAAATAATAAATAAAATTCAATTTCGTATCGTGAATTTTTCTTTATAGTTTTCATAAGTTGATTAGGAATTTCTTTCTGCATATATAATTTACAAATTGTATGCCTTATAGTTAGCGATAATTTTAAAGTTTCTATCATGATATCTTCAATACTATAATTTAAATCGTTTAAAATATCTGGTCCATAAATTAAATTGTTATCAAGGCATTTTAATTCATATAAAATCATTGAATGTCTATTTCTATGAATAAATAATTTAGAATTTAAAAAATTATTATCAATCATGTCATTATCAATAATATTTATATCTAAATATAAGCTGTACTCTTTTAAAAAATAATCGATCATTTTTCTAACACTCTTAATAACTTTTGAATTATTTTCACGAACAAAAAAATTTAAATCAACATCAGAAAAAATATCATTTTTAGCAAATGAGCCCATAGAATATATAGAAATAATATTATTTTTTAAAAATTTATCGCTTAATATATAATTTTTTATAGCATTCATTATGAATTCTTTTTCTAAGTTCATCTTCATCATCTTCCATTTTCTTTAAGTATATAGTTTGTAATAGTTCTCTATACGATGATAACATGTAATCCAATTCATGATAACTATATGGCAACTTTTCTATATTACTTTGTAAAATTTCTTTTATTAGTTTATACTTTTTTGGATTTTTTTCTACAAATTTTTTTATTTTAGTATAAAAATCCATATTCCATTTATATTCATCTTTTTTATTTCTATTTGAAACTATTGTTAATAAAAATAATAACTCATCAATATTTATTTCTGTATTAATCCTAACATTATCATCAAAACATCTTTCTCTTGTATTATCTTGGTTAATAAGATATGGATGAAGAAAAATAGTATAATCAGATTGTGGATAAAATAAATTATTTAACATATAATTAATTACTTGATGTCTTGTCAAATGCATACTTGAAATCACTATCTTTTTTCTTGCATTTTCTTTGGCTATCATTAAGTAATTAACAAAGTCAACATCAATATTAAATGTTTTCCCGCTATATTCATAAGTTATACCAGTATTTCTTTCTTTACTGATTAAATAATTAATTGATGAAAAAAAATCAATTTGTTTTTCAATGCAATTCTCATATCTCTGAGGATATATATTTAATTCATTGTGATTTTTATTAAACCTAATAAATAGCGATTCACAAGCAACTTCTTTACACTCTGTTCCACATATCTTACATATTTTTTTACCATCTATAATATCAAATAGTTTTGTTCTAGGGTTATCAAAATCATCAGTTATATCAACTCGTCCACAATCACAAATCCTATGAGTAATGACTTTACTATTAATGAGATTACTTTTTACTAAATAATCCATAAAATCTTTTAACTCAAATTCTTTATCAATCAATATTTTATCTGGCTTTAACAATAGATTGCTTATATTTTTTAAATAAAAATCAAGATATTTTTCTTTATCGTTATAGCTGTCAAGAACATTGAAAGCATAATATTGTTCTAATTGAAATAAATCTGATAATTCTTGCATTATAATATTTGTCACATATAAACCTGGTTTATAATAATTTTTTCTTGTACCAGTTGGAATATTAACAATAATATCTTTTTCCATATTTACCTCCATTTTTTTTATTATTATAAATCAAGTTCAATTAAAAGTCTATAATATAACTCATTTTGATTCAAAAATAGATTTCGCTTTCGGGTGGTACAACATTAAACGTTGAACCTGGTTCAAAAGTCATCCAAATCGGCAAGTTGCGATTTATTACCTCGGTTGTGTAATTTTGGTATTCATTAGAATTAAAATTAGGACGACTTGCCATAGCAAGAATTTCACCAGTATCTGGATCCATTGCAATCGCTATAGCACTATCAGCATCATACTTAGACACAGCATTATCCAGTTCATTTTCAACCGCTTGCTGCAGTTCAATATCAATAGTAAGCTGCAAAGTTATTCCGCTAGCTGGAGCTTCATATATTTCAGCAAGTTCTAGTTTATGTCCCTTACCATCAGAAAAATACTTAATTGAACCATCTTCCCCAGTCAAGTAATCATTATAATAAAGTTCTAACCCAGACAAACCTTGATTATCGATACCAACATAACCTAAAACATGACTAAGCAAATCATCATAAGGATAATATCTTTTTGATTCTTTAACTAAATATACTCCATCAATTTTTAAAGCATCAATTGCCTCGGCAGTTTCATAATCTAGTTGTCTTCCTTCGGGGTGAACTCGTTCTATAGAAGTTTTTTTAGATAAGTGAGCTAGCATATCTTCATAATCACTACCTAAAATATCACTAATTTTTTTTGCGGCATCTTCTTTATCTTCAATTTGATTAGGAATAACTACTAAAGATGTTGTAGTTATATTAGTAGCAAGAACTACGCCATTGCGATCAACAATCTCACCACGATCTGCTGATATGGGCAACTCTCTACTCCACAATGATTCAGCAAGATTATTCAATTTTTCATAAGAAAAGACTTGAATATAAAATACTCTAGCAATTGCAATAACTAAAACAATGGCTACAATTAAAAAAACATATCTAATACGCGTATGAATAGTATTATAAAACAATATTATCACCCAATAAATAATATGATAATATTATTTTATCTATTTATTAAAATTTGCTAATTAATTTCTTGAAACATTATTTCCTATAACAAAAAAGAAAACTCTATCATTATATGATAAAGTTCTCACATTTACGACCGGAATCATTTATAACTCGCACCATTCGGAAGCGACTAACATGTACTTTTTTGCTTTATCAAGCACCTAAAATATACCAAATTTTCATATAAATGTCAAATACATTAATGAAATAATGCATCTTGTATCAAATTTACAAAAATTCATTAATACATATAAATATTATATTCGTCAAAAAAATTTTTCATTAATGTAATTTATTTGCTTATTTGTTTTCTTCTATACTTAATTAATAATATGATACCCAAAGTAACTAATATTATAATGATAAATAAAACTACTATTAAAATTTTATTATTGGATTTATCTTTATTTTCAGTTTCTACCACTGGTGCTTTTTCTTCATGGATTACTTTAGCATTTCTCGTAATATTTATCTTATATTCTTTAGTAGTTCCATCTTCAGCAGTAATAACAATACTATAATTGTTTTCACCGACGCTTAAGGCTTTTTCCCCTGCTCCAGTAACAATTGCTAAAGTATCCTCAGTAATTGCTCTAATAGTTATTATTTTAGTATCATAATTAACTTCTAAATTATATTCAGTAATTTCTGGGTTAAATTTAAAATCTGCCATATCAATTTCCAAATTACTTAAGTTATTATTACTAGATTTATTTTTAGATTCCGAGTTATTAGATGATGAAGTACTACCTTCAGAACTTTCTGGAGCATCACTCAAATATATAAAACCAATTAAATTAGAAGCACTAGTTGAAAGTCTAGATCCAATTATAATACCTTCATTTTCTTCAGTAGGTATTCCGCCCTCATTAACAGTCATATATTCTCCGCTTTCATCAACTGAAACAACATATGCAACATGTCCATAGGAATCACTACTAGACCAAACTGCTATCGAATTTGATCTTGCTTCTTTGCCAACTGAATAACCCGCCATAGCAGCAGAATTATACCAAGTTTGGGCATTTCCCCATCCAGGTAAAGCAACACCGGCATTAGTATAAGCTTGCTCCCATGCATACCAAGTACACCTTACAGTTTTAACCCCATATAAATCTTGATATTTACCATAAGGATTAGTAGCAGCATTAACACTTAGAATAAAACTTAAGAAACATATCAATATTAAAAGAAAATTCTTTTTAAAGAATTTCATTTTACCACCTGCCACAATCTAAATTAAATTTTTCACATATTTCTTCATTTACAGTGACATTTTCAGAAAAGTCATAGTCCCCGTAAGGACCTTGAAATAAGTATGCGCCTTTTAAAGCATTTACAACTTCTTTATTAGCAGTAGTACCATCAGCAACATCTAAACCGTTAAAAGTAATATATTCATATTCAAAACTTATTTTATGATTATCATTATTAAATGATACCAAAGTAAATCCTGGAGTATTATCATATTTTTTCAAAGTGTTTTCTAAAGAACTTTCTTTACTAGTATTAAATGCTAAATTGCTATTATTTAAGTCATCTAAAGCGATTTCTGAAGAAAGACAATCACTTTTTGGAAATGGACAAAAACTTACTCTAGTTGTGCCATTAGAAATATCACTATATGAAGCATCCGGATATAACTCTTGTAAGTTACTGGCAAATATATAGAAAAAGCAAGCTTGACTACCAGTACTTTTCTTATAAACAGTAGCACTTAAATTATTATTCAAATTAATTTTACTGTCAGTATTTGTAGTAGTTTCTCCACTTGATGAACTTCCTGAACTACTATTTTTATTTTCCTCCCATTTAGCAACAAGAGTTAAATCACTTTTAACTAAATCTTCGAAGTTAAATTCTTCATCATCAATATACCAGCCTAAGAAAGTATATCCCTCTTTTGTTGGATTATCTGGTTTAGTTATCATATCATTTTCTTTGACAACAATACTATCGATACTACTTCCCCCAGCAGTATCAAAGGTTATTGTATAATAATTTACTTCTGCATTAAAATCATCTATATTTTTTTGATAATCTAAATAAATGTTTATATCACCATTTATTTTTTCTTTTAATTTAGCAACAAATTCATCTTTAAATTCATAATTAGAAGTTATTATTAAATCATTGATTTCCACATCATTATCCAGTAAAGCATTAATAAAATTTATAATAGTTTTTTCTAAATCTAGATTATCTAAATTTACATCTGTATCTACTAAAACTTCAACATTTGTTACTTCACTTGTTACATCACTACAAGTACTTACTTTTCCCATTCTAGTACATTCATAATAACTTTCTTTAAATTCAATTTCTAATAATACTTCATTTTCACTTATTAAATAACTAGTATAATTATTTTCTTTTAATTCTTTAGTTTCTCTATTAAATAACCATAAAAATATTACTAAAGAAATTATTAGAATAACTATAATAATAAACACAATCAAAAACTTCTTATTTTTAAATAATTCTTTTAATTTTGTCATTAAACTCAACTCCTGTATAACATAATTTTAACAAACTTTTAAGACATAGTCAATTTGCACTTTTATTAAATCATATTCAATAGTAACTAGATATTTGTGCTCATTTTTACTACAATATTTTAAAGGATAGGTGATTAATTTGAAGATTGTTTTAGCAGTATTATTGTTGGCGTTAATTCCACCCAATGAAAAAGAAAATATACCAGAACCACCAGCTATTTTCTATCAGGAAGAAGAAGATTACAAATTTAGAAGAGATGATACAATCATTGACATCGAGGATGGCACTATAATTCAAGAAGGAAAACCACGAGCACAACAATTAAATTAATGCATACAAAAAGATGACTGTTAAAGCCATCTTTTTAAATTATTAGTTATTTCTTTTCTTTAAATAAAGACTAACACCAGCAATTCCTACTAGAGAAATTCCACCAAGAACCGCATAAGTTAAAACGTTATCGCTTGTACTTGGATTTTCTATTTCTGGTTCACTAGGTGTCACAGGTTCATCAGGTTCTACAGGAGTATCAATTTCTTCTTTTTCAGTAAGAACAATATTTCCATCTTCATCTAAAGTTACGTCATAATCTTCAGTAACATCAGCTGCTAAAGTCGCATCATATATTGTATAATTTTCTTTATCAGCACCTGAAGTTAATACGGCATTTTCAGCCACTTTTAGTGAAGTTGTTGAACCATCAACATTATTAATGATATTTCTTATTGCTGAATTATTTGTTGAAGTTAATTCTCCCCCATTAACAACAGCAGTACCAGAATTATCTAATGCAAAAGCATTTTCACTAGTAAATGTTCCACCATTAATAGTTACTTCACTATTTTCATTGTTTTTTACAGTATTACTTACAGCTGTAAAAGTTCCATCTTCAATAGTAAGTACTGGTGTAACAGTTTCATCTACATATCTGATATTACCAATTAAAGATGTATCAGTTGATGTACTAGTAAATGTTCCGCCGTTGATAATAGCTGTTCCTTCATTACGAATAACATAGAAACTATCTTCAACAGCAAATGTTCCACCTTCGATAATTAAAGTACCTAAATTAGTTATTGGACCATAAGTAGAATCGGCAACATGAGTAACTCTACCACCTTGGTTAGCACTATTATCTACAATAGTAAGTTTACCACCTGTTTCAACTTTAATAGCTTCACAAGATAAAGTAAAATTAACTAGTAAATTTCCATTTAAATCTAGTACAACTTCTTCACCATCACGAATAATTAAATCTTGAATAGCTGGGCCAGTAAGAGTAAGAGTATATACCTTAGTATTTGGATCTTGTTCTACAGTTACGTTACTACCAGGATATTCAATATCATCAACAGTTATAGCTGATGCATTAGTAATACCAAACAACATAAGTACTGCTACTAAACCTATAAGCTTCTTCATTATCTTCCCTCCTTCTATTATAAGAATACAAGATTAAATATAAAAAGTCAATTGATTATTTACCAATCAGTGAAAAAGAGTAAATTTTTTTCGCAAAGATTTTTTGATATAATAAGTACATACTAAAGGTGGTATGTAGTGTGATTGAACAAGAAATTAAAGAAAGTCAAAACCTTCCAAGAAGTCAAAGAAGAAAAAAAGAAAGAAAGTTACAAAAAAAATATAAAGATAAAACGATAAGAATTAAATATGGAAAAACATTTAAAAAAAGTGAAGGATTATCTCGTAAGCAAAAACGCGAAATTATGAAAGACAAAGATTTCCTTAAAGAATTATTAAAAATCATCAAAAAATATTTTCCACAACTAACAAGTATATTTTCTTCTTTAACTGATAAACGACATAAAAGTTATATTACTTATAAAATGAGAACTATCATTATGACTAGACTTTTAGCCTTATTATGCGGTATTACAACTATGACTGAAATAAATAATGAATTTAATAGTGAACAGGCTATTGCTAATTTATCAAAAATTTGTAATCAAAATTTAAAAGAAATTCCAGATTGGCAAACAATTCAAGATGTAATTGAACAACTTGATTATAATGAGATAGACAATATTAGAAAATATATGTTTAAAGCACTTCTTCGTAGTAAAATGTTTGATAAATTTAGATATGATGGCTATATTCAACTAATTGTTGATGCTACTGGTCTTACTGCTTTAGACTATAATTTAAATGGAAATTGCTTAACTAGAACTAGGGATGGTAAAATCAAATATTATAAATATGTTTTAGAAGTAAAAGTAGTCTTTTTTAACATGGTGATTAGTATTGATTCTGAATGGATTGAAAACACTAATTCAAACACGGAAAAAGAAAAACAAGATTGCGAAGTAAAAGCTTTTAAGAGGATGGCTCCTAGAATTAAAAATAATTATCCAAAACTCAAATTCATTATTACTGGTGATGCTTTATATGCTACCGATCCTATGATGAATATTTGTGAAAATTATAACTGGAAATATATTTTTAACTTAAAACCTGATAGACTGAAAGAAGTTGCATCTCAATTTGAAGGAAATATCAAATTAGAAAATGAAACAAATTTATCGAATTATTATCTATCTACCAATATTTATCACAAAAAACATTGTCTTAATGCTATTAAATATGAAGAACTACAAAATAATAAGCTGGTTTCTTTTCGTTATGTAACTAATTTAAATATTAATAATGATAATATAAAAGATATAGTCACCATGGGTAGACGTCGTTGGAAGATTGAAAATGAAGGCTTTAATGAACAAAAAAATGGATCTTTTAATATAAGCCATTTATGTAGTCATTTTGATAATGCTTTAAAAATTCATTACCTTTTTATTCAAATAGCACATACAATTAGACAGTTATTGGAATTGGGTTCTCTTGTTTATAAAGAAGTTAAAAAATTTGTGACAAAAAAAGAAATAAGCCAAAAATTGATCAACACACTTATTTCTTCAACAATCACAAATCTAGAAAGTTATGATTTAAACTTTCAATTAAGATTTGATGATTAGATTATAACAAATTTTTTGTTCTTTGAAAACTAGTGTTGATCATATTTTTCCAATTTCTTTACAAAAAACTTTTTGTTATGTCTCAATTTATGCGAAAAAAAACTTTATAGTTCTTTTTCGTCCTTTTTTCTATAAAGTTTTTTATTTTAAATTAATTTACTCTTTTTTACTGTTACCAATTGACAAAATAATACATAATATACTATATCTTAGCTCGCATCATAACTTTATATATTTTTTTTATGGTTTCTTTTTTATCATGATTCATATCTAAAAAGTTAATATGAAGCTGATAACCACTATCTAAACTAAACAATATTTCTACTTTACCTGGTTTAAAGTTAATAGCACTAGTAGATATTGATACATATGGGATAATATGAATTTTTTTATAATATAAAGCTAGTGTATCTCTATCAAATAGAATCATCTTTCTATCTGTAAATAGCACATAATCTTTACTATTTTTATATCCCATTAATATCTTTTCTTCTTTTTCAACATATTCTTTTGCATAATCCGGTAAATCAAAAGGATTAGTTTCGTCTTTAAAATCAAAATATTTAGTTAATTCTTTAAACTTAATATATGCCATAAAAATACTCCTTACTACTTATTATTTATTACATAAAAAGTATAGCATATTTTGTAAATAAAAAAAAGAGCAATTAAGTTTACTCTTTAATCATCATAACCAGTGCGGTATTCTAAAGTTTCTTCTGCTTGTTCTAAAGTGTTTTCTATCGCTTCTATTTGGCGTTCATAAGAATTATAATCACTACGCGATAATTCTCCGCGTTTATACATTCTTTCTAGAGTATCATCATAATTATCTAACTCATTATCCAAAGATTCAATCTTACTTTCCCATTCTCTATATAAAGATAGAGCATCATTCCTGTTACTTGGAGTTGTAATATTATTAATAGAACTTAATATACTTTCTGCTTCACTTGCATAACCTGAGATAGTTGATGAAATAGAAGATGTATTAGTATTACTACTAGAATTATTACTTGAACTGCTGCTAGAACTGTTACTATTACTTGATGAACCACTATTAGTATTTGCATCATCATCATATTCTCTGTTAGATTCTAAAATATCTCCAGTTGTAGCGTTTATTTCATAATCATATTCTCGATTATTATAGGTAAATTCTACTTCATAAGTCATGAATCCATCATCATAATCCATCTCTACTTCACTCCAAGTTACACTGCTTACTCCAGCATCACTTAAAGCAATTTCTAACGCTTTATCTTTACCTATATATGACTTATCACTAGCAGTACCTGAGGTAGTTACATTTTCGGTAGTACTTCCAAGAAGTAAATTTAATTCATTAATAGATAAATTTTTTAATTCTTCATATGTATATAAATTATTTTTAGCAATTAATTTTTCAATAAGTTCTAATTTACCTACTGATATACCATAACTATTTGCTAGTGCTTCTTTATCACTACTTGAAGTAATGCTTTGACTAACAACAGAAATATTATTCCCACTATTTATAAAAGCATTTAATTCATCAACTATTTTTTGTCTTAATGCTTCACTTTCAGCACTATTTGGATTATCTACGGAAATAAGTATTGAGTTAGCCAGTTCATCAATGTAGCCATTTTTAACCATTGAACCAATCAAGGCATTAATAGCAACATTTATATCGCTTCCTGCTATATCCATTCCTTCCAATATTATTTTTGCATCATCATTATTGGCTGTTACATCAAGTACTTTTTCTTTTTTGTTAACAGTTACAGTAATACTAGGATTTACATCAATACCAATTGTAGATGCAACCTTCATATTATTATTAAAATAGCCAAGACCAATAAATAAGCAAACACAAACAGCAACACATGCACTTAAAGTAATCCATAACCCTTTTTTACTTTTTTTTCTCTCTTCTTTCACTAATACCATTCCTTTCCTTTTTTCTAGATTATTCATATCAAAATCGGGAAGTACGATACTATTAAAAGCCCCCTTAATTTTTTTCTTTATTTTACTCATATCGATTCCTCCTTTACAATTTCTTTGATTCTTTTAATTGCTCTGTGATATTTAGATAATGTCGTAGACAACTTTAAATTAAGCAATTTAGCTATTTCATGAAACTTAAATCCATTTACAACATGTAATATTACTATTTCTCTTTCTTCCTTAGTTAATTTATCTAATAAGTACTTAACTAATAATTTATCATCATGATTATCATTACTTGCAAATACTAGATCATCAATATCACTTGTTACTTTGCTTTTTCTTAACTTCATATAAGACAAATTCTTGGTAATAGTAAGTATCCATGCCATTGGTTTATCTTGGTTTTCATACTTATCAGCATTATTATAAATAGTTATAAATGTATCTTGCATTACCTCCAAAGCATCATCATGATTTTTTAAAATACTTAGAGAATATGCATAAACATTTTTATTTATAAATTCATATAATTCATGTAAAGCATTTGTATCCTTATCCGCTATTCTTACAATGTAACTACTTAATTCCACTGTTTTTAACTCCTTTCACTAAGACAATGCAATAGGAATCAATTTTATTGCAAAGATTTTATCTTTTTTTATATATTATCAAATCATTAAAAAAAGAGCAATTAATTTTGCTCTTTAGTTTGATTATTTAACTAATACAAAATATCTATCTACCCAATTAGTATCTTGAATAGCAGTTAAATAATGTTGGTTTACATCATCATAGTAATTCATATTAATCAAATTTTGATTATTTAGATAATCAACTGTTTCTTGTGAATAACCTTCATAATCAGAAACTACCAGTATTCCTATTAATTTAGGAGTTGCATCGTTTTCAACAGTAATATTATTTCCTGTTATATTTTCAACTGATGCATTGTAATTTAATAGATGAATTCCCCCTTTTAATGTTGCATTTTTAATTGTTATTGGTGAAGTATAAGCTTCTCCATTTACATTACCAACTCTAATAGTTCCTTGACCTTGAGGATTACTACTTGTTGTTTTATTTGTTGTATAAGCACCACCATCAATAACTATATTTTCAGCATTATCAGAAATATTTATTGTAGTATTATCGTTTTCAATGTTAACATTCTTCAAAGTAATATTTGAACCAGTTAAATTTAGACTACCAACTATTTTACTAGTTGAACTACCAATAATAGTTGTATTAGAAGGTACATTAACACTTTCGTTAAGTTGGATAGTTGTGTTTTCTGGAAGCACAACATTTCCACCATTTGCTAATGCTGATTCAAATCCTGCTTCATCAATATTAATAATAGTTACATTTTCTACACAAGATTTATTTCCATATGTATCTTCAGCACAAATATCAATACCATTTAAAGTTTCGTGATAAGGTAAACCATTTTTAAATGTATTTGCTAATGTATCGTCACTAACATTATAGAATACTTCATCATCAAATGTAATAGTATAATATTTAGAATTATCTGTTACCTTTAAAACTATTCCACCAGTTGGATAACCCATACTTTCTGATGTAATATATACACCATTATCTTCTAATCTTCAATAACTGAAGCAGTAGTATCACTTACTATTACCCATCTTTTTAATGTATTACTTATATTTCCAGATGAATCCGTATAATCCCAAATTGCTAAATAATATCCAGGTATATTAGTATTAAATGTATTGTTATAATATAGTTCTCCTGTATTATATTCAACTGAAGGATATGTATATCTGATATATACTCTAGGTTTATAATTAGTAATAGTTTCATCTACATTGTCAGTTACTGTTGCAATAACAGGAGTAAATTCACTACCATATTCAACGTGATAATTATCATCTTGATTTGGAGTAATTGTTGCTGGAGTTGTATCTGACATAATTACTAACATTACATCTTTTGTTTTATTTCCAGCTTTATCTGTTACTTCATAATATACATTGTATCTTGAACCACTTGGTTTTTTTGTATCAAGCCCATTACTAAAGTCATAAGTATAATTATTGTCTTCCTTTTTTCCAGTATTAGCATAAAATTCTACTTTATATGGCTCAACACTAACTTCTTCACCAAATGATGCATCGGTTGCTTTTGCAGTAATATCTTTTAATGTTAGTGTAGTTCCTGACTCAATCCGTAAAACATTATCATATGTTTCTTCAGTCCCTACTAAAATAAGTTTTGGGTCAGTTGTATCATATATAACTCCATCGTATCCATCTACATTATTTTTTATATCATCTTGTGTATAAGTAGCTGTATTTCCTAATTTATCTGATACCGTAACACTAAAGCTAAGTTTTCCTTCTTTTGTGTCTTCAGGAAGTTTTGTAACAGCAGCATACATATACCCATTAGTACTTACATTACCTTGATTTTTTGCATAAGATTTTCCGTCAATTATAAATGTAGGGTCACTTGCTAATTCTTCATGAACAGTTAGGTATACACCAACACTATGAGTGTTGTTGGCATAGCCGTTATCAATTTTATTTGAAGAATTAAAACGTAGTTCATTAATTTGAGGAGCTAACGTATCAATAAATACTCTATTACTATTTGAAATACCTATAATATCTTCACCGTTTTCATTAGTAGTAATATTTCCTGCTAAATCAACTATATTAGTAATTTCTACTGTTACTTCTTTTTCTATTTCTTCAAAATTTTCAGGAATCACATAAGTTACTTGATAACGATATGTATAACCATCTTTTTCTTCTGGTATTTCCACTACGTTTTCACTTGGAACAACTATTTTAGTGTCTCCATAAACTAATGTAAATGTTGGATTTTCAGATAATTGTTCTGTTGTTCTAACATAAGCAACTAATTTATTTCCATATGTAGCATAATAATCGACATAATCTTTGCCATTTTCTTTAACTACTTCACCATCTACACCACTTACATAAAAATTAGCAATTCCTGCTTTAGATGCAGTTCTATCATATACTAATTCACTTGTTTTAGTAATAACTTCTCCATCATTTCCGGCTAAATCTTTATAACCACTTATTGTGTAACTTATTTTTCCTTCAGCAAGTTCTATTTCATCTACAGGTATTTCTATATCTGCACTAAATAAATCATTTCCTTTTCCGTCACCAACATTTTCAAAAGTTGCTGTATAGTTTCCTATTGTTAATATTGGCATTACTGATAATGCTTCATCAAATGTTGCTCTTACTCTTATTGTTTCACCATTTTTTATATAAGAACTTGTTGGATTATCATTATTAATTATTTGAATTTTTAATGATTCTGGATCTGTATTATCTAAAACAACTTCTTCATTACCAACTTCATTAGTTTCAGTTTGATCTATAGCATTTTCTTCTAGTAATATATTGCCTGCATAATCGCCGTAACCATAAACAGTAAATTCAATAACACCGTCATCAAGATTCATATCTTCAGTTATTTTGATATCAGCATAATATGCATATTGTCCTTCTTGTGAACTACGTTCTCTATATGTTGCTGTTGCAGTAACATTAGTACCAGTTATACTAACAATTGGTTCAGTTGCTAGTAATTCTTCAAAATATAAACGTACACGAATTATTTCGCCATCTTTAATAACTTGTTCAAATTCAGTACCATATCTATCTAGATTTTGAACTCCGAAATACACTGGAACAGGTATTTCATTATCAAATACAACTTTATCATATTTATCTGTCTTAGTAATGTCATCAGTATCTAATTCAGTTTCATTGCCAGCAGCATCTTTTATATTAGTAATTTTTACTGGTATTAATTGACCATTTTCTAGTTCTTGTGTTTCACTGTCTATTTTAATAGTTGCAGGACATTTATAATATTGAATTTCTGTATCCCAATCAGTAGCATAACAAGCATCCATACTTATTGCTTCAGCATTACCAATTTGAATTAATGGAGTTGTTGCAGGCATTTCTTCAAATACTAATTCAACATATAATTCTTGTCCATCACCAATAACAGTATAATGTTTATCTTCTAAATTGGTTTTACTATATGTATTATTTAAGACATATAGCCAAGCCTTTTCAATAGGCGTTCTATCAACTACAACTTTATCAGATTTAAGATTCTTTTCAGAAGTATTTCCAGCTAAGTCTTTAACATTTTCTACAGTTGCTGTTAACTTGCCTTCTGCAAATTCTTCAGGTAATTCAATGTAAGCTTGATATACATATTCATCTCTATTGTTTGTCCAAACATCTTTTGTTTCTTTATATCTAAACTCATTACCTTTGCTATCTGTAATGACAAATCTAAAATCATCACTTAATAATTCACTAGTTGCAATAGATACATAAATTATATCTCCTTTTGTTGCATAATATGTTTCTACACCACTTGTTGCATCTCCATCAACACGAAATGATAAATAGCTATATACTGGTGCATTTTTATCTATTTCAATAGTTTCTGTATTAGTACGACCTACCTTATCTTTAGCAGTTACAGTATAAATACCATCTTCACCTAAAGTTAAAGTAAATGTTTTATTTTCATTATTGCCATTTGTTGTAAATTCTTTATATACTGTTTCATTACCATTTGCATCAGTTACAGTAACTTCAGTTAAGAATTTATCAAATGCTGTAATAGTAACATCTTTATTAGTTAAATCACTAAGTTCATTGCCTTCGCTATCAGTAAAGAAAATAGTAGGATCTGTTTCATCAACAGCTAACCAATAAGTTGTTTCATTACCAGCTTTATCATATGCAGTTAATTTATATGTTGCTTCTTCAGTTAATTTAATTTCTACATTTCCATTTTCAGCAACAAAAGTAACTGATTCTTTTGTATCTTGATTTTCAACTACAACTTTATCTAGTGATAAATCAGTAATTGTAGCAACAGCATCTTCTATACTATCAAAATGAGTTGCATTATTAACATCCATTGTTGTTTTAGTTTCTTCAGTTTCATTTCTATCAATAGTAAATGTTACAACAGTTTCATTAAATGCAGCATCAACAACAGTTAATTTATATTCGCCTTCTAGATTAATGTTATCTAAAGTTGTTCCTTCAGGAATGCTTTCACCATCTAATCTTTCAAGAACAAATGTATATTTTGTATCATCATTTATAGAAATACTTACTTCTTTAAAGAATTTTCCATCTAAGTCTGGTTCAATAGCTGGTGCAGTTTCATCATCTAATATTGCATTAACTATTTTTAAAGAATCTATAGCAGATTCACCTAAAGATTCAATATTTTCTACTGTAATATTATTATTTTTTCTAAATTCTATTGCAGCTTCGATATCTTCTCTATCTTCAGCAGTATTAACCATTTGTGCAAGTTTATTTAGTAAACTAGCCCAATCTATTGTATTAGCATTATTACCATCTGTTACTGGTGTTTCAACTTCATCAACTACTGGAGTTGTTACATCATCACGACTAGGTTTTTCTGTTCCTCCTTCCCCTGTTAAATTTCCATCATTTATTTCTTCATTAGTATCTGATGGATTAGTTTCTGAACCATTTCCTCCTTCCCCTGAAGATTCTTCGTCACTACTTTCGCTTTGTTCAGTAGTATCTGAAGTAGTTTGGTCATCACTACCATCATCATTTGATGATGGATCATTAATTGTATCGCCGTTTTGACCATCATCAGCAATATTATCAGAATCGTTTGCAAAAACAAAAGTTCCTAAGCCGATGATTAAAAACAATACAATAGCTAAAATTATACCTTTTCTCTTATCCATCTTATCCTCCCTTTCTAGCTAGCTCTAATATATCACAAAAACTCCTAATAATCAAGCAAAACAAAAAAAAACTCAGGATAAACGCATGAAATTTTGAAAATGCGTTTTTTTCATGTATAATAAATACA
>ERZ779898.303-NODE-303-length-23884-cov-10.129758_pt1 | contig 23884 bp, 20 predicted proteins | sample MGYA00511902_ERZ779898 | MGnify/ENA primary metagenome ERZ779898 (study PRJEB29588, sample SAMEA2144588) | human gut metagenome | biome: human gut; feature: human-associated habitat; material: faeces | place: Denmark | collected 2008/2010 ...
GCGCCCCGTTCTCTTTTTTGCTTATTCCTCGCCGATTTCTGCTACGCCGACCCTGCCGACGTTTAGAAGCCGATATATCGTCAGAGGGATATACCATGCCGCGACCGCAAGCCGCCATATCAGAATGACGCCGCCGATCAAGCCGCCTACAATGAAGTTGAGCGCAACGACGCCCACCGTGCCGGAAAGGTCGAAGCCGCGTGGGATAAGCCATACGAACATACGGCGTATGCCAAAGGGGATGCCGCAGCACAGCCACACATAAAAGTAGTTCGTTGCCCCGTCCTTTGTGAATACCAGTGTAGCCCAATAAAACAGCACTCCGGCAATCAGAACGGTCAAAACCGTTTTCTTAAAAAAGTCTTTCCAAATCTCACCTCGCGTCATAACCTCACCTCTGTTTCGTAAAAATATGGATAGCGTTCAGCAGTCCTACATTGGGATAGTTTCATCATACCATGCTTTTTCTGGGATTTCCACACAATCCGCATTTATCCGCGCACATTTTCCTTACCCCGCTCCGGCTCACTTTCACGCCGCAAAATACTGTCGATGTTCCGCTTGATAACGTCGTACTCCTTGACCTGCTTTTTCAGCTTGCCATAGTCGCCGTACAGCGTTTCTTTTTGTTCTTGGAGCTTTGCATATTCCGCTTGCAGCGCGGCGACATTGGGGAGCTTGCCGCCGACCAACGCGGGCTTGACCGCTTTTGCGGCGGCTTCAAAGAGAATTAAGCTGCTTTCGTGGGCGGCGCGGTACGCCGCCTTATCCTTTGCTCTGCGGTATGCGTCATACACGGGCTTTGTCTTTTGATACGTCGTAACATTCTTGATTAAGATCGCCATATCCGCAAGCCGCCGTTCGACGCCCTTTAATGCGCCTGCCGCCTGTTCACTTGCCGCATTCACTTCCGCGATTTTTGCGGAAAGCTCTGCATAGCTGTCAATCCTGTTTTCCGTGAGGAAGTTCAGCGTCCTCGCCGCCTGTTTGAGATTGTGGATTTTCGCCCAATGCTCATAGCCCCGGCTTTCCTGCGCCTTGATGCTGTTCTGAATGTCGATAACAAGGGAGATACCGCCGCGCTCCTGCTTCGGGGCTTTGGCGGCGCGGGTGCGCCTGCCCTTGATGCGCTCCGTTATGGCTTCCTCTGTATAATCCGCGCCGAGCGTTTTCAGACGGGTAAAGCGTTCCTGCCCCGGTGCGCGGCAAGATATGTATTTACCGGGCTTTATCTCATAGCCCGCAGCTTGCAGCAGTCGCAGAAAATCGGCAAAGTCTGACGCTTGCGGGATAAGCGTGTCAACGGCAATTTTCAGCTTGCCTTTCCAGCTTGTACCCGTCTTTTCCGCTTGGTACTCCGCATAGCTCTTTCCCTTGCTGCCCCTGCCGGGGACAACGACGGACAAGCCGTTTTCCCGACACAGCCTGTCGCTGATGTTGCGTATGCCGTAATAGCTGCGCTTATTGGAATTGTACTTATGGTAGTCAACAAAATTTACCGCACAAAAAATGATATGGTTATGGATATGCCCTTTGTCTATGTGGGTAGTCAACACATATTCGTATTGCCCCTTTGTTACCGCGTCGGCAAGCTGCCGCCCGATTTCATGGGCTTTTTCATAATCCACTTCTCCCGGCTCAAAGGACTGTATCAAATGGTGGGCTAAATTGTTGCCTTTCTCCAACGCTTGCGACAGGGTATATGCAAACTCAATATCTGCCGTTTCATAGGAGCAGCCGAACGAGGACACAAGCATCTTTTCTTCTGTCTTGGCGGGATTTTGGATATAGTCAAGGGCTTTGCTCAACGTGCTTTTAATAGGCTTAATCTTTGTAACCGCCATATCTCATTCAGCACCCCCTTTATCTCATCTATATCCTCTTGATAGACGCTGCCCGTACTGTTCACGCGCCGCGCAATCTGATTGACGTTGACCCCGATCTTCTGTATCTCGGCGATCATTGCCTTTATGTCGCTATGGTCTATCTGAATGATATATCCGTCGATTGCGATTTTCCGCAGATACGCCGCCATGTTCCGTGTTGGTATCAGCTTCATTTTTTCAAGGATCAAATCGCGCTCGGCTTCCGTCACGCGAAACTTTAGCTGCACCGTCCTTTTCCGTCCGTCCATGTATTCACGCTCCTTTCTGCTGTTTGAGGGTTTGGGACTCTTCCCAGCAAGCAATTTTCAACCGACGCGCCGGAGCGCGGGAGGGCGAAAATACGGAAGTGGGTACCCGCTTCCTATGCTTGCTATTCTTCTGTTTGCTTTCTTCCACGCTAAAAACGAGGAAATGCCAAAACCTAACGCAGAAAAGAAAAAACACCGCAATTTGCGGCGTTCCCAATGGCTGTATTGCACGAAAAAACGGGGGGTTTTATTCCCCCGCAGTTTCATTTTTGACTTCCTGTATTGCTTTTGCTGTGGCGGTGATAACCGTCAAATCCTTGTTGTCCATGCTGTCAAGCAATGTTTCAAGCTGCCGCCGTTGTGTGGACTTATCTGTTTCCTTGTTTGGGAAAAAGAATTGGTCTACTGAAACATCTAAAAGCGTAACAAGCTCATAAAAGATTTGCAGGCTTGGGTGCTGTCCGCTATTCTCAATGGACGCGATATAGCGGGGAGCGATGTTCATCTTATCCGCTAACTGATTGCGTGATATGCCCTTTGCCTTTCTTGCTGCTTTTATGGCTTGACCGAAAGCCTTAAAATCAAATCTTGCGACTTCTCTTTTCATCTCATTTCACCCTACTACATTTTACTGTTCACCTTTCGATTTCGATATGAGTACACATATCATAGACTTGACCGAAATAAAGCATATAATTCACAGATAGTCCCTTGATTTTTGTTCGGCTGTCCGTATATAATTATACTTGTAGAATTATGTGAAAGGGTGTATGAAACATGGAATATATGTCTTGTCCGCAAGCGGCAAAGAAATGGAGCATATCAGAGCGGCGCGTACAGAAGCTATGCGAGGAAAACCGCATACCCGGCGTTTCAAAAATCGGCTATATGTGGCTCATTCCAATAGACGCGAAAAAGCCTGCCGACGGGCGACAAAAAAATCAAAAAAATTTGTAAGATTTCTTGTAAGGTTTTCGCTTTTGCGTAGTCTTATAAGTGAACGGGACAAGGAGGTGAGCAGGTGACGGACTTTGAACAGATATACAAAGACTATTTTCGGGATGTGTTCCTCTATGTGCGGCGGCTGTCCGGCGGGGACGAACGGCTGGCAGAGGATATTACCAGCGAAGCCTTCTTCCGTGCGCTTCGCCGCATTGACAGCTTTCGGGGGGATTGCGACATCCGGGTGTGGCTGTGTCAGATCGCAAAGAATTGTTACTATACCCATCTGAAACAAAGCCGCTGGACAGAGCATACAGCGGATATGGAACAGCTTATATCGAAAGCGGAGGAATCACCGGATGAAATGCTGCTGCGCAGCGAGAATGCCCAACAGGTAAAACATCTGCTGCATGAGCTTCCCGATCCGTACAAAGAGGTTTTCATGTGGCGTACCCTTGGCGAATTGAGCTTTAAGGAGATCGGGAAGCTGTTTCACAAGACGGAAAACTGGGCGTGCGTCACCTATCACCGCGCACGAAAAATGATCCAAAAGGGAATGGAGGTTGACAAAGATGAAAAATGAATGCAGTATCATCCGCGATATTCTGCCGCTGTATGTGGAAAACATGGTATCGGAGGATACGTCGGAGTTTGTAAAGGAGCATCTGGAAAGCTGCCCCACCTGCCGTGCGGAGCTTGAAAAACTGCGGGAGCCTGTGGAGGTGCAAACAGAGCCGCAGCCCGACATGGATGCCGCGCCGCTGAAACGCTTGAAAAAGGCTCTGCTAATGAAAAAGGTGCAGACCATCCTATGCACAGCGGCGGTGCTGCTGGCGCTGATGCTGTCGGTCATCTCCTTTCTAACCGCGCCGGAATACTTCGCCTATTCGCCGGAGCTGGTGACTGTGACGGAGGAAGCAAACGGTGCGTTGACGCTCTCTTTCAGCAACGAGGTCACGAATTATAAGCTCCAACAAATCGCCGACCCCGAGGATCGCAACACAGTCTACCATCTTGAGGTGTGGACCTCTGCATGGGACAGGGCGTTCCATAGACCCGGCGTACAGGCTGTGACCGCAGCACCGGAGAGCGGCAAGCCGCTTCTCGTTTATTTCACGCAGTTTATCAACGGACACGCCGAAAGCTCCAGCGATAGCTCGGTGTGCATCTACGGCACCGCACCCGACAGCGGCGGCTGGGTCGCTTTGGCGGGGCTTTCTTTGGGCTATTGGCTGCTATTCAACATCGCCCTGTTCCTGATCCTTACCGGGGTATGGTTCAAGCTGCGTAGGAAAGAAAAATCCCGCCGCCGGGTGGAGCGCCTGCTCCCGATCCCTATCGCATACGGGCTGGGGCATCTGTGTGTCATGGGCTTTCGCACTGCATCCTGTTCGGAATGGCGCGACTTTCAACTGATCCTTGCAGTCGGCGTTCTGTTCTACTGCGCTATGCTGCTGGCATTGAGTATTTTTTATAATGTAAAAGAGCTACGGGGTATAAAAAGAGAGGGTGAGAACGAATAGCGGTCTGACCATTTGGAAAGTAGGTGTACCATGAGAAAACTTGTGATTTTTTGCTTTGCCGTCTGTATGACCGTGCTTACGGTACTATCCCTGTTCAATTTTGCACAGGACGCAGAGGAAAGCATGATACTGGATAAGCGGGCGGTAATCCTCGAAAAGCCGGAGAAATTGAGCAACCGCGAATTTTTGGGACAGATAGATACTGCACTCGGAAAGATCGGCGCAGACATTATGTACCGCTACGCGGAGCTGGATGGGGACAAGCCACTGTACCGCTACTATAAGACCAGCCATACCGACAGCTTTCTTTCCGTTTCTACCGGGAAAGGGAGCGTGAGGCTGGAATCGGACGAGTTCTTTTCCACTGCAAAGCAGCCGGGAGCTATGGCGCTGCATCTGTCCTCGCTGTTTCAAGATACCGCCATCTATCCACTCATGCAGGCGCAGCAGCATGACTTGACCGCCGCGACCTGGTATGTGGCGGAAGGACAGCTTGACGCGGTGCTTCATGCGCTGAAAGGCTTGGGCTATTCCGTAACAGCAACCAACGAAAGGCTTTTGTCTACCAAACTGCCGCTTTATTTCCTGTTCATTCCTGCCTTTATGCTCTGCGTCAGTATCGTATTCTACACCCTGTCCGCAGGCAAGAAAAATGTGCTGAAAAAAATGGAGGGCTATACCACGGGGAATATCCTGCTGGGGGAGATCAAAGCCTTTGCCCCTGCTTTGTGTCTTTGCTTTCTGCTGATTTTTGCCGCCGCCATGATTTGCGCCGTGTGGCTTCATCCGGTGGCGACCTGGCAATTTGGGCTGTTCCTGCTGGGGGATTGTCTGTGGCTGCTCGTTCCTCTGATACTGGGCATCCTGCTCTCCCTGCTGTTCCTCTCCGGGCAGCGCAGCGCGGAGTATGTGAAGGGCAAAGTTCCAAAGCGCGGGATCTACATTACAAACACGCTTGCGAAAGCTGCTTTTCTAATCTTTATTCTATTCTCTCTCACCATTGCCATGCGGAACATCACGCAGATCTACAACACCTTCCATGCAGCGGAGTTCTGTTCGCAAAAGACAAAGGGCTATGTGACTGTCCCTCTGAACAATGTTAATTCCGGCAGAGCACCGGAGGGCGCGGACTATCTGGCGTTCTATTATGCCACAGTGGATCGCTACGATGGAATACTCATGGCAGCCAACGATTTTAATTACGACCTGTTTGAAGGGAAAATGCTGGGAGAGGCATACGGTCAGGATTATGCCCACATCAACCGAAACTACCTTGCGTTCAACCCCATCTATGCGCCGGACGGGGAGCAGATCGGTGACGCTCTGCTTTCCGATACCCATGTGAATATTCTGCTTCCGAAGTCCAAGGAATACAGGCGGGATGAGGTACGGGAGAGCGGCGCGAGCTGGGGAAATTCCGGGGATGTGAATATTGTCCTCTACGATGATAAAGCGTCTGACATATACTCCTATAACGCCAGCACAGGGCTTGGGGGCAACGGCGCTCTGCCCGCGCCCATCCTTGTAGTCAAGGAAGGTGACCTGCTGGACGGGCTTTTCATCGAAGCATGGTGTTCACAGGGAGCGTATTTCCTCTATGTTCCCACCGATGATCCATATGCGGAGCTGCTGCCCATCCTGCGGGAAACGGGTATTGACGCGGCGACCGTTTCCACACCGACCGTCGCCGCCACCTTTGATAAAATGCTCCATCATCTGACCTATATGCTGATGATTTGGGGCGTACAGGCTTTGGTGCTGCTGATTGGGCTGTTCTGCCTGATCTTATTCGGCGCAAGGCTCTACTGCGACAATTACAGGGACAGGATCGCCTGTCGCCTGATTGAAGGGCATTCCCTTTTGAGCTGTATTCGCACCCATCTCGTGCTGACGGTGCTGTACTATGGGGCGGTAGCGGCAGGGCTGCTGCTCTTAAAGCTCGCCATCGAGCTTGACTACAATATCCTGCTGGGTACGCTTCTCGCGGAGCTGCTGATCACGCTGCTTGCTTGCGGCAGCATTGCCCGGAAGAACCTCTATCAGATTGTGAAAGGAGCGGAAGCATGACTGCCATTACTTTATCCAATATCAATAAACGCTTCGGGGAAAAAGTCCTGTTTCGGGATTACTCGCTGCATATTGAAGCCGGAGAGTTTGTCGCCATCAAGGGCGAAAGCGGAGCCGGAAAAACAACTCTCCTGAACATCATAGGACTGCTGGAAACGCCGGACAGCGGCAGCGTCACCCTCTGCGGCGCAAAGAACCCGTCCTTTTCCTCCCGCGCTGCGGTTCATCTGCGGCGGCACAAGCTGTCCTACCTGTTTCAGAATTACGGGCTGGTGGACACCGACACCGTGGAAGCCAACATGAAGCTCGCCACCCGGTTCGGTAAAGCAAAGGGCAAGGCAGAGAAAGAACGCATCGCGGATGCGCTGGCACAGGTGGGGCTTTCGGGCTATGAGCGTCGGAAGGTCTACACCTTGAGCGGCGGTGAGCAGCAGCGGGTGGCGCTGGCAAAAATCATTGCAAAATCCCCCGACATTATCCTTGCGGATGAGCCTACGGGCAGTCTGGACGAGCGCAACCGCAGCTATGTGATGGATATTCTCAAAGAGCTGAACCGACAGGGGAAAACCATTGTTGTTGTGACACATGATCCCTATGTGAGCGATTGCGCCACACGGCATATTGCGCTGTGAGAGGACTGCATGATTCTCATGCAGAAGCGAATCGCTGGATCGCTTCTGCGCCCTCGGTATTTAACAAAAACCTTACATCAACTGTAAGTGGCGTACTTGCCTATTCCGCTGTAAAATTTTAATGAGCAGACAAGCATCAAACGAAATAGCGAGGGGTTGAGTTGATATGAATTGCAAAGAAAAACTTTTAGAAGTTCGTGATTTACACAAGGTCTATACCAAAGAAGGTGTCCCTACAAAAGCCCTCAATGGAATTACCTTTAATGTTCTGAATGGTGAATACTTGGGCATTATGGGAGCAAGCGGCTCCGGGAAAACCACATTGCTGAACTGCATTGCTACGGTTATTAAACCAACCGCTGGACAAATCCTGCTTTCCGGCGCAAATATAAGCTCTTTTGACGGGGGCAAGCTGGCTGAATACCGTGGTAATAAAATAGGCTATCTCTTTCAGGACTTTGCATTGCTTGACAATCTGACAGGCAGGGAAAATATCCTGCTGCCGCTCTCTATTCATAACATGGATATTTCAACGGCAGAAAAGAGATTGACTGACATTGCAGGATTTCTCGGAATTACGGATGTGCTTTCCAAATTTCCGACGCAAATGTCCGGTGGTCAAAAGCAGCGTGTCGCCGCTGCCCGCAGTTTGATTTCTAACCCCGATATTATTTTGGCTGACGAGCCGACCGGGGCATTAGACACGAAGGCTGCGCGGCTTCTTATGGAAAAGCTGCTGGAAATCAATCAAAAGCATGGTCGTACAATTTTGATGGTGACGCATGATCCGAATGCGGCAAGTTTCTGTTCCAGAATTTTGTTCATTCAGGACGGTGTGATTTTCCATGAACTGCGTCGGAAAATCCCTGCTGAAACGCGGGAAGAATTTTATGCGCGCATTTTACAGGTTATGGCGCAACTGGGAGGAGGAAGTGCAAATGTTCTTTAGCATCGCTTGGCGAAATGCGAAACGAAGCCGCAGCGAAAATCTAATATACTTTCTCACTATGGTAACAGCCATAGCCACGTTTTATATTGTGCTTTCTCTTGGAGAGCAGGACGTGATGCGTTTTTTGAGTGAACTTGAAAGCGACGCTGTGGATCGCCTTTTGACAAAACTGTTGCCGACAGTGTACCTCTGTGCGCTGCTGTTCGTTTTTTCTCTGGTGATCTTTGCAAATAAGTACCAGCTTGAATGTCGAAGCCGGGAATTAGGTCTTTATCTTCTGTTTGGAATGACAAAGCCTCGCTTGTTTATTCAAATCATGGCAGAGGGGCTTATCAGCTCTCTTTTGGCTCTTTTAGGCGGTCTTATCTGTGGCGGCTTTTTGTCAGAGATAAGCAGTCTTGCTACGGCACGACTTGTGGGCTACGGTATTATTGCACATCAATCAAGTTTTTCTATTCGTGCTGTTATTTTGACGACGCTCGGATTTTTGATTATTCAGTCTGTCACGCTGTTCGTCCTATGCGGAAAACTTTTTAACAAAGAAATTCAGCAAATGCTTTACGGTGAAATGGAGAAAAAGCAGCGAGCTGGGAGTAAGAGCGGTAATTGGCTTTCCCTCGTTCTTGGTGCTGTGTTTTTAATCTTCGCATACTGGATTGTATTAAAACATTTTATGACCGCTGGCAACGCACTGATAATCGTCGCGGTTGTGTTTGGAATTGTCGGAACGGTATTATCTATCCGTGGTCTTGCAAGGCTGTTGAGCGCAGCAGCGGCATCCATAAAGCGCAAAGCCACATCCGGACTGTATATCTTTACCCTGCGCCAACTTTATGAAAATGTCGTCCATAAATACATTTCCGTCAGCGTTGCGTCTATTCTGATTATGCTCACAATCATGCTCATTACAGACGGATCCGTTAGCATTATGTCATATGGAAAACAAATAACGAGAGGATCTTCCGTCTATGATTTTACAGTTATGGGCGATGAGCGGCTGGTTGACGAATATCTTTCAAATGAAAAAATGAACTCTTATGTTACCGCCTTGAATCGCATGGAAACAGGGACAATGAAACACCCCGTTTCGGGAGAAATAAAATCTCTTGTAGACTGGTCCGGACTGCGAGAACAGGTAGTTTTGAATTTGCCCCCGGATGTGCAAGACCCTGTTGTGCAAGGAGCAGTTAGCTATGAATTTGGCTCACACCAACCGGCAGCACTTATCCTTTTGGGGTTCATTGACACAATAGGAGCTGCCCCGCATCTTCTGCCAGTATCATCATACAACAGGCTTTTAGAAGCAGCAGGGGAAGAACCGGCAACGATCCGTAATGATGAAGCGATCTTTTACCTTAACCCGGATTTTACAGGAAATACACAAGATGAAATGTTCTCTATATTAGAACGGATTGCAATGGATGCACAGACGAGAGGGAAAACCTTACTTTCCATTGATGGACAGCCGATTGTTCTTGGTTCGTCCGTACCAATGAAAGGACTAACAGCAGATGAAAACATAAAAATCGTAACTGCATTGATTGTTTCCGACGAAGTTTATTACAAGTATGTAGCCCCGGACACCGTTACAGTCTATTATAGCTTCTGTATTCCGAGAGAAACCGTTGAGAAAAACGGTCTGTTGCAGTCTATTATGCAAGCCGAAAAGCTGTTAAAGCCCTCCGGATTGTATTATGAAAGCTATCTTGACAATTTCGGGCGGCAGTTATTTTATGTGATTTCCGGCAGTTATACCACCCTATACATGGGATTTATGCTGTTGATTATCGCTTGTGCTGTGCTTGCCCTGCAATTTTTGACACAAATGAGAGCAACAAGGGCAAGATATGCAACGCTCTCAATTCTTGGCGCACGACGCGAACAAATGAAACGCTCTATCAACCAACAGGTGCTATGGTATTTCCTTCTCCCCATGCTGCTGGCGTGTTTGAGTGGGACGGTTGGAGTTTATGCAATGCAACATTATCTGCATAATGCCGGAGTGCAAAAGTTGCAACAGTCCTTACCATTGCTGCTTGTTATGGGTAGTATCGTTGTGCTTGTGTTTGTGATCTACGGGGTTGCCACGGCTCGGACGGCAAACCGTGAGATTAGTAAATTGAATTGGAAACCAAACTCTTGACAGACTTTCGATAGAAAGAGGAGGTGATCATGTTGGCGCGGATTGTCGTAATTGAAGATGATGTATATATGCGGGAAGAACTGATTGATATGCTAAAAAAAGCAGGGTATGATGCCGTTCCTTTACCTGCTTTTGAAAACGCTGTATCACAGTTAGCAGAGCTGTCCCCGGATTTAATTCTGCTCGACATCAATCTCCCCTTTCGTTCCGGCTTTGAGATATGTAAAGAGATAAAGGCAAAGCACCTTGGGGCAGTTTTGATTTTAACGGCAAGAGATAAATTACAGGACGAACTTCATGCCTTGGGATTGGGGGCAGACGACTACTTAACAAAGCCATGTAATACGGAACGTCTACTTGCCCGTACAAAAAATCTTCTGCGCCGCCGAGAGGAGCAGGTGCAGCAAGGATTACTCGACGGGGGCGGCTTCCTGCTTGATCCAAATACTTTTACGATATATGCAGGAAAAACCTCTTATGTTCTGCCGCAGAATGAGGGAAAAATCCTTCTTGCTCTTTTGAAAAACAGCCCGAACCTTGTTTCAAAGAACGAGCTGTTCCATACGCTTTGGGGGACGGCAGAGTTTATAGATGAAAATGCCCTGCAAGTCAACTTTACCCGTCTGCGGAAAACGCTGCGTGAAATTGGGCTTGAGGAACGCATTGAAACGGTACGCGGGCAAGGCTACCGTCTGAAAGAACAGGTGGGCTTATGAGAAAATTGCGTACTCTCTTGACTTATATATCGTCTAATCGAATTTGATTGGTTACCCTTGCGTGCTTGGAGTTGTTCTTTGTATTTCTTGCATGGTTTGCTTACCCGGAGAATTTTTTGAGCCTTGTGGGACTGATGATATTTGTATCTCTTGCCGCCTTGATCCTCCCGCTGGTAATCTCAATCTACAAACGCAAGAAAATAGACATCGCCTTTCGATGTTTCCTGTTAGAGCCGGATGACAGAAACGAATACCTGTTATGTGAAAGTTTCCCCGCGTCAATGCGTCCATATCTCCGAGAACTGGGGCAACATTTAAGAACGCAGCAGGAATACGGAAAAGAGCAAATGCCCTTCAAGGTGCCGCCGGGGACAAAGACCATTACGGAAATGGCACCGACAAAATCCAATGATCGTATTTTGCCGATTACCGAAGAAGCATTGCCGTATTTCCTGCGGCAATTTGATCTGATTGCGCGGCAAAAGGCTTTGACCGAGGCGGGCGGTGGGGTGTACTATGATAATAAGCTCTTTATTGCAAAGCCTGACGGTTCGCCGCAGCGCAGAGATAGAATGTCGGCAAACTTCGGACAGCTTATCCGACACCTTGAAATGCCGCATATCCGCTTTCACGATTTACGCCATACGGCAGCTACCAATATGCACCAACTGACAGGCGACTTCTACACCGTTGGCGAGATTTTGGGGCATACATTAAAGGGCATTGGTATATCCCTTGGTATTTCCACAAACCTTGAAGCGGTAACGGCACAGTATGTTGATGTGCGGCTTGAAAGAAAACAAAGCGTACTGCAAACCTATCATAAAGCACTGCAACCGAAAACAACCGTTACAGGAAAAGAAGCAGGGCAAGAAACATCGAAGAAAGCGAAAAAGAAAAGCAACGAAATGGAGCTATAACAGCAATATCTTTTTATAGCTCCGCGCTGCTTTTCATAGCTTTTTAGCAGTTCCGGGCACCATTGGGGCACCACAGTATACATCTTCCTTGTATAGTGTGTATGATATAGAATGAGCTGGGCACCACAAAGCGGGGCACCAAGGGCACCATTTGAATTATTTTCCCCAAAATAGATGCTGCCCGAACAAAAGAAAAAGCCTCGAAAACATAGAGTTTTCAAGGCTTTGATGGCGGAAGCGGTGGGATTCGAACCCACGTGCCCTTGCGGACAACTGCATTTCGAGTCTTTTATGCAACTGTGACGGGAGTGTCCGTTTTGGGGTCGTTTCTGTAAGCCCCGTACCCGCCGAAAGCCGCTTGAAATCAGGCTTTTTCGCCCGGAAAGCCTTGCGGGTCAGGCTTTTTTGAAAGTGGGTTCAAATCGGTATTTTTCCCGATTTTGGAGAGAAATGCGGGAAGATAGGAGAGAAAAACCGGGAGACGGCCATACACCGCAGGATAGAGCTTCCAACCGACGAAAATCTATTTTTGAGGTGTTACAAATGGATGTATTCCCCGTTAACTGGGACAGCGTTCCCGAGGTAATGAACAAGGAGCAATTCTTCCGCATCTGCCATATCAGCAAGTCCACGGCGCTGCATCTGCTCAAAAGCGGCAAGGTGCCCTGCGAGTGGTCGGGTAAGAAAACCCGGTGCTATAAAATCCGAAAAGAGGATGTGCAAGCATACTTGGAGGAGCGGGCAATTTTTCCAGAACTCTATTCTGCACCGAAGGGATGGTACGGCACCCACTATGTGGCGAGGCTCTCCAAGGAGCTGCCGGAGAACACGCTGCGGCAGATGCACGGCTACTATGAAAAGCTGCTGCGCAAATACCCGGATGTGGTCACGGTAAAGGATGTGGTGGCCCTGACCGGCTATACCCTGACCACCGTCCACAACTGGTGCAGCCGCGGGTCGCTGAAAGCCTTCCAGAAGGGGCTAAAGTTCTGTATCCCGAAAATCTTTCTTGTGGATTTCTTCTGCTCCCTGACCTTCCGCTCTATTACCCGTAAAAGCCTCTGGCATATCCAGACGCTGAATGAATTCAGCAGGAAGATGAAGAAATAATGTGCGATTCTGAAATTCGCACACTCGCACCTGCCTTTCGGTTTTGGTAGACTGTAACCGAAAGGCGGGTGCGCTTTGTTTTGTTGGGGCATTGATGGCGTACCTGCCGGAAGAATTGCAAACGGGAGGATCACATATGGAATCGCTATTTGAGCAGCTGGGCGGCACTTACACAAGGCAGGGCGACTATTGCCTACCCGATGTTTGCTTACCGCCCGAAGAAGAACGCCCCATCGGCATTTACGGCCAGCGGCGGCGAGTTTATCTGAAGGAGCACCACCGGGTGCTGTATTATAACCTGCTGACCGCCGGGGTGCTGGACGGGCACCTTGCAGACATCGAGGAGCAGGCGCAGGAACTCTTTCTTCGGCTGGTAGAACAATACGCAGATGCCGAGGGTGTGACGGAGGAGGTAAAGGCCAATGACCCGCAGGCGTGGGTGCGGAAGATGAACGGCATCCGACATCGGGCAAACGAGGCCGTGATGCAGGAGATTGTATACGGGTAACGAGCAAGCGGAGGTCGATGGCCTCCGCTTGTTTTATATGCAGAAAAAGAACAATACTGTTTTGAAACGGCATTGTTCCGAACTTTGTTGACATTGTTCTTTTGCTCGGGTATAATGTACTTGTGATTTTATGCGTGGAGGTATCCCCTATGGCTGAAATGATCTCGGTAAGAGAGGCAGCAGTGCGCTGGAATATAACGGAGCGGAGAGTTGCGACGCTCTGCAAGAATGGGAGAATCGCCGGTGCGGAAAAGCAGGGCAATCGTTGGCTGATCCCCGCTGATACGCAGAAGCCGGCGGATCAGCGGCTCAAGACGGGCGCTTTCCGCAAGACGGAGCGCGTGCCGAAGCTGCCCCTGCCCATCGGCGTGTCCAACTACTGCCTTGCATCGTCGGAATACTACTACATCGATAAGACGATGATGATCAAGGACTTTATCGACGAGCGTCCGATGGTGACGCTGTTCACCCGCCCCCGGCGCTTCGGCAAGACGCTGAATATGGATATGCTGCGCACTTATTTTGAAAAGAGCGACAAGGATACCTCCGTCTACTTCCGGGATAAGAAGATCTGGACCTGCGGCCAGAAGTACCGGGATTATCAGGGCAAGTACCCTGTGATCTTCCTGACCTTCAAGGATGTGAAGTTTGATACTTGGGAGGAGACCTTTGTGGCCATCCGGGATATTTTCGCAAAGGAGACCCGGCGGCACAAAGAGCTGCTGACCAGCGATAAGTGCGACGAGTACAGCAAAAAGGCCTATGAAAAGCTGGCAGACGGCAAAGTCAGCGAGGTAGAGCTGGCTTCTGCACTGCTGGACCTGTCCGCTATGCTGAACAAGCACTATGCCGTTGCGCCCATTATCATCATCGATGAGTACGACACCCCCATCCAGCAGGGCTATCAGAAGGACTATTACGACAAGGTCATCCGGTTTATGCGGAACCTGTTTTCCGGCGGGTTCAAGGATAATCAGCACCTGTCCTTCGGCTTCCTCACCGGCATTCTGCGGGTGGCCAAGGAGAGCATCTTCAGCGGGATGAACAACCTGTCCATCAACTCCGTGCTGGACAACAAATACAGCGCCTACTTCGGCTTCACCGCCGACGAGGTGATGGAGATGGCGGAATACTACGGTGCCGCCGATAAGTACGACGAAATTTGCCAATGGTACGACGGCTACCGCTTCGGCAAGACGGAGATTTTCAACCCGTGGTCGGTGGTCAACTACTTCAGTAACGAGTGTGAGCCGAGGCCCTTCTGGGTCTCCACCGGCAGCAACGATATTATCGGGGAAGTGCTTGCCCAGGCGGACGAGGAGATTTATAACCGTCTGACCTCCCTGGTCAACGGCGAGACCTTCACCACCTTCATCGACACCGGCGTGATTTATCCGCAGATCAAAAGCAATCCCTCCACCATTTACAGCTTCCTGCTGGTGACCGGCTATCTGAAGGCACTGAAAACCACGCCCTCCTTCAGCGGCGATTTTATGTGCGAGGTCTCCCTGCCCAACCGGGAGATTTCTCTGGTGTATAACAAGGAGATTTTGCAGCGGCTGGAAAATCTGATCCCGCCGTCCATGGCAATTTCCGTTCAGGAGGCCATCTTCTCCGGCGATAACGCACGGCTGAAAGCGCAGATCCAGACGCTGCTGACCCAGTCGGTCAGCTCCTTCGATACTGCCGGGGAGAATTTCTACCACGGCTTTATGCTGGGCCTGTGCGCCCTGCTGGGCGGCGCTTTCGTGACCTCCAACCGGGAATCCGGCGACGGGCGCTATGACATTCAGCTGAAGCCCACGCAAAAGGGTCTTCCGGGCATCCTGATTGAGCTGAAAGCGGAGAAAAATTGCAGCGATGAGCAGCTGAAAAAGCTGTCCGAGACGGCCTTGCAGCAGATCAACGATAAGAAATACGAAACCGAGCTGACGACCGCCGGGGTCAGGACGATTTATAAATACGGCGTGGCCTTCAGCGGTAAAAAGGTCGAAGTGGCAGTCGGATGAGGCTGACGAATTTCAAAGTATCAGCTTTCAGCTTCCAAAGTATCAAATTGATACTTTGGCGAAATCCCAAAGTGCCAGCACGGTGGTTCCAAAGTGCCAAATTGGCACTTTGGAGATGTGCTTATATCAAATGCTAAATGAATTAACAAAAATCGAGGGAGACTGCTTATGAAATCAAATTTTGATTTTCTGAATCGATACTGGCCTGCATTGGCACAGATCGGCGCAACCGCAGAAACCTATGTCTATTCTGATCCCAATGCCTGTATCTATAAACTCGGAATGTTTGCCGAGCGCTTAGTGCAGGAGATCCTTGTCTTTGAGCACATTGCGGAGCCGGCTGTTGACAACACCCACGCAAATCGAATTCGCATTTTGAAGCGAGCCGGTTTATTGCCGCACGAAATTGACAACACGCTATATGTTCTTCGCAAGACAAGAAACTCGGCCGTACATACCGGTACGGACTCCGTGGACGAAGCAAAGACATTGCTATCCTTGACATACAATCTTGCTGTTTGGTTTATGGAAACCTATGGAGACTGGGGATATATTGCGCCTGAGTTCGTTATGCCAAGCGAGACCACGCACGAAGATTTGGAATCCGTTATTGCCGAGCAGGAAAGGAAAATCGAGGAATTGACGAAGCAACTGGCCGTGGTCAAGACCGCCGCTTCGGGCAAAACGCAGAAAGAGCGCGCAAAGCGGTCGGAATCTGTCTCCGCTATGATGAATTGGAATGAGGCGCAGACCAGATGCTTGATTGACGAGCAGCTTCGTCTTTCTGGTTGGGAAGCTGATACGCAGAACCTGCGCTACAGCAAAGGAACGCGTCCTGTAAAGGGGAGAAATATTGCCATCAGCGAATGGCCTACCAATTCGGCCTTTTACAAAAACGGGTATGCGGATTATGCATTCTTCGTTGGCGAGAAGCTCGTAGCATTGATGGATGCAAAAAAGATGTCGGAAGATGTGGCATCTACCATCGATGTGCAGGTAAAGGACTATGCTGCACATATTAAGCCGGAGGATATTCCACATACGGTTGGAAACTGGAATGGTTATCAGGTCCCCTTCCTCCTTGCTTCAAATGGCAGGGCATATTTAGAGCAGCTGCGGACGAAGTCCGGTATTTGGTTTTTGGATGTCCGGGAACAGGAAAATCAACCGTATCCTATTCGGAACTGGTTTAGCCCAAGTGACCTGATGGAAAAACTTGGCCAGAATACAGCGGCGGCCAATCAGGCGCTGGCTGCAGCAGATAATTCGTTTATGACAGATCCTAATGGGCTGAATCTGCGCGACTACCAGATTAAGGCCATTGATAAGGCAACGGAGGCAATCGTTGACGGCAAGAGAACGGCCTTGCTTGCAATGGCCACCGGAACGGGCAAAACCCGTACTGTTCTGGGACTTATCTACAAGATGCTGGAATCCAAGCGTTTCCACCGTATTCTTTTCCTTGTAGATCGAGTGTCCCTCGGTGAGCAGGCAATGGACACCTTCAAAGATGTCAAGCTGAAGGAACTGCTGACACTGGACAAAATATATGAGATCAAAGCTATCGATGACATCACCATCAATCTGGAAACTAAGGTCAGCATTTCAACGGTGCAGGGGCTCTTGAAACGCACGATTCTGGCAGAAGAACCGGATTTGATGCCCGGTGCATTTGATTTGATTATTGTGGACGAAGCCCACCGAGGCTATATTCTTGACCGTGAAATGACGGAAGAAGAAATCCTCTACGATAATCAGGATGATTATATGAGCAAGTACAAGCAGGTTATCGAGTATTTCGATGCGGTGAAAGTTGCCTTGACTGCTACGCCCGCTCTGCACACGACCGAGATTTTCGGGGAGCCGGTCTATACCTACAGCTACCGTGAGGCGGTTATCGATGGCTGGCTGGTGGATCACGACCCTCCATATCTGATTAATACGGATTTCATTGAAAATGACGCACAGTTCAAGAAGGGTGAAACCTTGGCGCAATATGACCCCAACACCAATGAACTTTTGAACGGTGCAGTTTTGGACGATGAAATGGATTTCGATGTGTCGGAGTTCAACCGCAAAATTGTTCTGCCGGATCATACCCACAAGGTGCTGGAAGAAGTTTCGACCTACCTGAATCCGGAAAGTGGAGAAAAGACGCTGATTTTCGCAGTAAATGATGCACACGCTGACCGTATTGTGGATACGCTCCGAGAAATTTACAAGCCCTATGGCATTTCCAATGATGCCATTATGAAAATCACGGGCAAAACTGCCGGCGGCAACAAAAAGAAGATTTTGCAGGTGATCAAGCAGTTCAAGAACAACCAGTATCCCAACATTGCCGTAACAGTCGACCTGCTGACTACCGGAATCGATGTGCCGGCAATTTGCAATTTGGTGTTTATGCGAAAGATCAACAGCCGGATCCTCTTTGAGCAGATGCTGGGACGCGCTACGCGCCTTTGCCCGGAAATCGGAAAGACGCACTTCAATATCTTTGATGCAGTTCGCGTGTACGAGGACTTGGATGACACTTCCAATATGAAGTCAGTCTCCGTCAGCAAATCAATGGCTGAATTGTTGGAGGATTTGTTCCGTCCGGGTGAAGTCAGCAAGCAGCCTGTCAAAGATCGCATTTTGGCAAGATTGCAGCGTAAGAGCAACAATCTGACCGATGAGCAAAAGTATGATGTATCCGAGCGTTTAGGCGGAAAAACAATTCGGGAATATGCGAAGGAATTGAAAAGCTGTACAGAGGAAGCTTTTGTGCGACGCTGCCGGGAGGATAAGGATTTCCTGCTTTGGTTTGACAACCTGAAGGGTAAGAAGCGCGGACATTACTATTCCGAAAAGGAAGATACTCTTTTGGAAACGACCCGCGGCTATGGTGACACGGAAAAACCGCAGGACTATCTGGACTCTTTTGTGGCCTATGTTAATGAGAACAAAGACCGTATCGAAGCGATCCGCATAGCCTGCACCCGCCCCAGCGATATGACCCGGGCGCAGCTCCGGGAGTTAAAGCTGGAACTGGATAAGGAGAATTTCACCGAGAGCAGCTTGAATGAAGCGGCCAGTGCGGTGAGCAATGAACGGATCGTGGCAGACATTATCGCCTTTGTTCGTCGGGCTGTACTTAAAACGCCGCTGGTGAACCACGATGACCGCGTGAAAATGGCCTTTTCTAAACTGATTTCGGCGCATCACTTTAACAAAATGCAGCTGGATCTGCTGGAAAAGATCAAGGTATATATGCTTCACGAGAGCATCCTCAATACCGAGACCTTTGAGGCACCGGCGTTCAAGATGGATGGCGGTTTCGCACGCTTTAACAAGAAGTTTGGCGGGCAGCTTGCGGAGATCATCCGCGAGATCAACACTTATATTTACGAAGGAGCAGCTTAAATGAGCACGCAAGATATTGTACAGAAACTTTGGAACCTCTGTAATGTGCTGCGGGATGACGGTATTACTTATCACCAGTATGTGACAGAGCTGACCTACATTCTGTTTTTGAAAATGGCCGATGAGACCGGTGCAGATAAGGATATTCCCGAAGCATATCGTTGGGGCTCTTTGACCAGCCGTTCCGGCATTGACCTGAAAAAGCACTACTATACGCTGCTCAGCAAGCTGGGCGAAGAATCCGTTGGCCGCGTGGCACAGATTTACGCCAACGCATCCTCCAGCATCGAGGAGCCGAAAAACCTCGAAAAAATCATCACGGAGATTGATAAGCTGGACTGGTATGAGGCCAAAGAGGAAGGTCTGGGCGACCTGTATGAAGGACTCTTAGAGAAGAACGCCAACGAGAAGAAGTCCGGTGCCGGTCAGTACTTCACCCCTCGTGTGCTGATCGATGTGATGACGGAGCTCATCAAACCTCAGCTGGGCGACAAGTGCTTTGACCCGGCCTGTGGTACTTTTGGCTTTATGATTGCAGCCAACCGCTATGTCAATGCGCATAACGATATGTATGCACTCTCTGACCGTCAGGCAGATTTCCAGCAGAATAAAGCGTTCAACGGCGTGGAACTGGTACACGAGACCCATCGCTTGGCATTGATGAACGCCTATCTGCACAATATGAATGCCAATATCACATTGGGGGATTCTCTCGCACAAAGCGCCAAGGGATTGAAAGATTTTGATGTCATTCTGACCAATCCGCCCTTTGGCACAAAAAAGGGCGGTGAGCGTGCCACACGGGATGACATCTCTTTCCAGACCTCCAACAAGCAGCTGAACTTTTTGCAGGTGATCTATCGCAGCCTGAAGGCGGACGGCAAGGCCCGCTGCGCCGTGGTGCTGCCGGATAATGTGTTGTTTGCTGCCGGTGACGGTGCCAGCGTGCGCCGGGAACTGATGAATTTCTGCAACCTGCACACCATTCTGCGCTTGCCTACCGGCATTTTCTATGCGCAGGGCGTCAAGACCAATGTGCTGTTCTTTACCCGCGGGACAACCGAGCAGGATAACACCACCGAGGTTGCATTCTACGATATGCGCACCAATATGGACAGCTTTGGTAAGACCCGGCAGCTGCGTAAGAGTGACTTTGATGAATTCGTGGCAGGATACGAAGACCCGTCCAAGCGCACGGGCGAGCGCTGGAGCAAATTCACTCGTGAGGAGATCGCCAAGAACCCGGATGATAGTCTTGACCTTGGCTTGATCCGCGACGACTCCATCGTGGATTATGACGATCTTCCTGACCCTGTAGAAAGCGGCGAGGAAGCGATTGCAAATTTAGAGGAAGCGGTCGATCTGCTGAAAAGTGTTGTGCGTGAGCTTCGTGCTCTGGCGGAGGAAAAGTGATGGCAAGAGCAAAAAAAGAAACCGCCCTCACGCCCGAAGAGCGGTTGCAGGCGGCCTTGGTGCCGGATTGGGAGTGGCCGTACAAGCTGCCGAAGAATTGGTGTTGGACAACTGTTGGGACGATATGCGACGGTTTTCAATACGGTTATACCGAGAAGGCTACCTTCGAAAAAATTGGTCCACACTTTATTAGAATTACCGATATTGGAGATGGCATTATTAATGATTCCGGTGCCCCGTATTGCAAAATAGATTCAGATTTGTTTATAAAATATAAGATTAATAAGGATGACATTCTTATAGCAAGGATGGGTAGCGTCGGTGAAAACGGTTTAGCAACACATAACATTGACGGTGTCTTCGCATCATATCTCATAAGAATAGTTCCAAGGAGTAACGCTAAATATGTTTGTAATTTCCTTCAGACTAATTTGTACTGGGGACAAATATCGGAAAAGGCACAGGGCACTACAAGACTAAATGTTAATGCTAATGTGTTGAAAAATTTAATCATTCCACTCCCCCCTCTTGCCGAGCAGCAGCGCATTGTTGACCGCATCAAAAGCCTGTTTGCCAAGCTGGATGAGGCCAAGGAAAAGGCACAGGCCGTGGTGGATAGCTTTGAAACCCGTAAAGCTGCTATTCTGCATAAAGCCTTCACCGGTGAACTGACTGCGAAATGGCGGGAAGAGCACGGTGTGGGGATGGAGAGTTGGGAAGTACGGACTTTGGATTCGGTTTGTTCAAGTATTTTTGACGGAGATCATATGCCACCACCTAAGGCTGAATCAGGTATTCCTTTTTTGGTTATTTCGAATGTAAATACTGGGCATCTCACTTTTGAAAACACAAGATTTGTACCGCAAGAATACTATGACACCTTAAGCGATACACGAAAGCCTCAACTAGGAGATGTGCTGTACACATTAGTTGGCTCGTTTGGAATACCGGTGGTTGTTAATAGCAAAAGGCCGTTTTGCTTTCAACGTCATATGGCGTTGCTTAGACCGATTGATGTGAGTCCGCAGTTTTTGTGGTATATATTGCAGACGCCAGAAATGTATGACAAGGCTTCGTCAATAGCTACCGGGACTGCACAGTTGACGGTACCAATTAAGGGACTACGAGCAATGACAATTCCGCGTCCGAACATAGCCGAGCAGGTAGAAATTGTCCGCATTCTTGACGGCTTTTTTGCCAGAGAGCAGTCCGCTAAAGAAGCCGCCGAGGCAGTCCTTGACCAAATCGACCTGATGAAAAAATCCATTCTCGCCCGTGCTTTTCGCGGTGAACTGGGTACGAATGACCCAAGCGAGGAGAGCGCGGTGGAATTGCTGAAGCAACTCATTTGATATAATTGGTGATAACGAGAACAGAAATGAGGGATGATAGTGCTGGATCAAACAAATGCAAATATTGAAAGACATATCAAAACCCACACAGAGCGTTCCGATGATGACCGTGCGGCAGTATCTGTTTTGGAGACATTTCTTCGTTCAAATGGGAGAATCAACACTTCTTTTGCATCAGATGATAAGTGGCCCAATCACGATGGCACTTTCGAGTTTGTTCCCGACCCTGACATTTCTAGGCGGCCCAAGCAGACTTTCTATGTCCAAATAAAGGGAACACGCAATTATACTGAGCGCGAGGGTGTTATCAAGTACACACTAAAAGATCTCGCTTTTCCTGCTTTTATATGTGACAGAGTATCTCTTGATCCGGGAATTTTGTTTGTGATTCTCAATCCCGCTGAACGTGGGAATGAGAGAGTATTTTGGAAGTATATGTCGCCCAACTTCCTCAACAGTATTGATTTTGCAAAAGGCAGTATGACAGTCAGTTTTTCACCGGAAGAGGAAATCTTGAACGACGACGAAAGTGTTTTAGCTTTTTGCGAGAGGTTAGAAGAAATCGTCGAACGGCATTCCTTTGTAAACCAATTGGAGCGGCATAGTTATTCTTTTGAAGAAGCTAAGCGAATTGTCGAGGCCTGTGATGAGGAAATCACGGAAAGCATTGACAATTTAAGCATTCTAAATAAGAACCGCGACAACATTTCACGGAGAATTCTGACGAGATTGAATGATCTGTGCATTTCAGCATTGTTATTCCGAGTAGCAACGCTGAAAAAATAACACACGGCATTTTCTATACAGCAATTACGCGTGCAAAAGAAAAGCTAAAAATCTACTGGAGTTCTGAAACAATGCAAGAAGTCGTCGCTGGATTTTCAGTAGACACTTCAAGACAAAAAAGTTTGGCAATTATTAAGGAGAAGCTGAAGCAGGACAAGAATACTTAGGAATAGGGCACCGACCGTTTGGCCGGTGCTCTATTTATATATGAGCCATCTATAAGTCAATAGTGATTACCAGCCGTCCTCCCATCATCGGGAGGGCGGCTTTTTTGCGTCCTGATAAAAGATTTGAGAAATTTCTCGGAAACACCCTGCCAAATGGCACCCATTATTCAGAGTAAGTAGAGGGACCTTTTGAAAAGTTGAGAGAATTTTCCAAATTACTTTGCCAAAATCTCAAAAAATTTCCCAATTGGTTAGTAGGAGGGGCACTTAAAAAATTTTTCTAAAACCCATTTGTTATTTGCCCGAAAAGTTCCCAGTTGATTAGTAGTAGGGTTCGCAGAAAAATTCTCAAAAGTTTTTTCGTTCAAATCCGAAAAATTTTCCCAGTTGGTTAGTAGAGAGGATTTCAAAGAATTTTTTCAAAGTTCCTTCGTACAAATCGAAAAATTTTTCCCAGTTGATTAGTGAGGGGGTTAAAAAACAGCCCTTCTCGCTGGCTACCTATTGAGGAGACTTTTCCCGTGTACCTTGAAAATTGAATCGCCGCCTCCAAAGGATATGCTTCCGGCAAGTGCCGCCACGACTTCCCGAAAAAGAAACGAGCGCACCGAAGAAGCAATACGCCGTGGTGAGACTCCGGGGCAGGAACGATACAGATGAGCGGCAGCAAGCAAAAATTACCGCAGAAATGCGGTTTCAGAACAAGCAAAGGAGGTTCAAACCTATGAAGAAAGGAGAGCTCAGAGAGCTTTATCAGATGATGTTTCCGGAATATCCGGACATTGTGACCGTTAAAGAGCTTCGGGAGATGCTGGGCATCAGCCGCAAGCTGGCCTACAAGCTGATCGACTATGGGTACATCCACGCCGTGAAGATCGGCACGACGCTGAAAATTCCGAAAATCAGCGTTATCAACTATGTGATGGAGAAAGAGGTGAAAAAGGTTGGATGAGATCAAACGCCTGACACCCGCCCAAAGGGCACGCTGCAACCGATTGATCCGGCGGCTGTGCGCCAACTATGACGGTGGCAACTGTCTGCCGTTGGACGCTGGCGAAGGCTGTGTGTGCGTGCAGATGATTTCCTATTCGCTGCTGTGCAAGTACTT
>ERZ779898.313-NODE-313-length-23631-cov-4.446132_pt1 | contig 23631 bp, 18 predicted proteins | sample MGYA00511902_ERZ779898 | MGnify/ENA primary metagenome ERZ779898 (study PRJEB29588, sample SAMEA2144588) | human gut metagenome | biome: human gut; feature: human-associated habitat; material: faeces | place: Denmark | collected 2008/2010 ...
CGGTGCACATGTTTATCCCGATTTGCTCAATCTTTACGGCGATTCAGGTAATGTGCTCTGTATTCAAAAGCGCTGTGAATGGCACGGCATAAAATGTACCGTGCGTAATTTTGAGGCAGGCTCGCAGTTTGATTTTTCAGATTGCGATGTTGTTTTTATCGGCGGCGGGCAGGATAGGGAACAGCAGCTTGTTTTGCAATGCCTCGGCGCAAAAAACGCAAGAGAGTTGGCCGAAGCGGTTGAAAATAAAACCGTGCTTGCCGTTTGCGGCGGTTATCAGCTGCTCGGAAAATATTATGAAACCGCTGAGGGCGCGCGCCTGGATTTTACGGGAATACTTGATTTTTACACGGTGGGCAGGGAAAAGCGCCTCATCGGAAATTACGAATTTAAAACCAAGGAAAAAATTCGCCTCATCGGCTTTGAAAATCATTCGGGGCGCACTTACCTCGGCCCCTCTGCCGAGCCGCTCGGCAAAGTAATTAAAGGCTTCGGCAATAACGGCGCGGATAAAACCGAAGGCGTGCGTTATAAAAGCACTTTTTGCACCTACGCTCACGGCCCGCTCCTGCCTAAAAATCCCGATTTTGCCGATATGCTCATCACCTCCGCTCTGCAAAGAAAATACGGCGAAATCAGCCTTGCTCCGCTAGATTGCAAAACGGAAATCCTCGCACGCAGGCAAATCCGCGATTTGTATATTTAAATTTTACTTTGCAAAAATATTATTATTAACTCTTGGCTTGGCTTTTTATAAAAAAAGTTCTTGATTTTGCGGTTTGGTTATGTTATTATATTTCGGCACAGATATATCATTATGTGCAATCCACACGCGGCGTTTTGTTCCCAAGGTGTTTTTTTCGGGAATGTTGCCATATGCGCTGCGGAGGAATAACCTTAAAGGAGGAAATAATAATGGCAAATGTAGTTTCAATGAAGCAGCTCCTTGAGGCCGGCGTTCACTTCGGCCACCAAACAAGAAGATGGAATCCCAAAATGGCGGAGTACATTTTCACGGAGCGTAACGGGATCTATATCATAGATCTTCAAAAAACAGTTAAAAAGCTTGACGAGGCATATATGTTTGTTCGCGATCTCGCAGCAGAAGGCGGCACAATCATTTTCGTCGGCACAAAGAAGCAGGCTCAGGAATCCGTTAAGGAAGAGGCAGAGCGTTGCTCCATGCCTTATGTAAATGCTCGTTGGCTCGGCGGTATGCTCACAAACTTTAAAACAATCCGCGGCCGTGTTGCTCGTCTTGCTCAGCTCAAGAAGATGCAGGAGGACGGCACTTTCGATCTTCTTCCCAAAAAGGAAGTTGCAGGCCTTGAGCTTCAGATCGAAAAGCTTGAAAAATACCTCGGCGGTATCACCGAAATGAAAAAAGTTCCCGATGCTATGTTCATCGTAGACCCCCGCAAGGAAAGAATCGCTGTATCCGAAGCTATGAAACTCGGTCTTCCCATCGTAGCTATCGTTGATACAAACTGCGATCCCGATGAAATCGATTATGTTATCCCCGGCAACGACGATGCTATCCGCGCTGTAAAGCTTATTGCAGGCGCAATGGCTTCCGCAGTTATCGAAGGCAGAGACGGCAGCGATGTTGCCGAAGCCGAAGAAGCAGCAGAAGAAAAGACAGAAAAAGCTGCCGAGTAATTTGATTAAGATATTTTAATTTGATAATGGAGGAAGAGAAATGACTTTTACAGCTCAGGACGTTAAAGCTCTCCGTGAGAAAACCGGCGTTGGCATGATGGAGTGCAAGAAGGCTCTCACTGAAGCAAACGGCGATATGGATAAAGCAGTTGATTATCTTCGCGAAAGAGGACTTGCAGCGGCTCAGAAAAAGGCAACAAGAATTGCCGCTGAGGGCGTTGTTCTTTCATATGCAGATGATGCTGCAAAAAAAGGCGTTGTTATTGAAGTAAACTCCGAAACAGACTTTGTTGCAAAGAATGAAAAATTCGTAAACTTCGTAACAGATTGCGCTAAAACAATTATCGAAACAGGCGTTTCAACCGTTGAAGAGCTTAATGCCGCTGAATATATGGGCACAGGCAGAACGGTTACCGAAACTCTTAATGACCTTATCCTTGCTATCGGCGAAAACATGAAAATTCGCCGCTTCGAGGTTATGGAAGGTAACCTTGCAACTTATGTTCATGCAGGCGGTTCCGTTGGCGTTATGGTTTCCTTTGATGTTGCAGATGAAGCTAAGGTTGCAACGGCAGAGTTCAAGGAAATGGGCAAAAATGTTGCAATGCAGATTGCTGCAATGAGCCCTGCATATCTTGATGAAGCTGCAGTTCCTGCAGAGGTTATCGAGCATGAAAAGAGCATCCTTGCATCTCAGATGAAGGAAGATCCTAAAATGGCTTCTAAGCCCGATGCTGTTCTTGCTAAAATCGCAGCAGGCAAAATGGGCAAGTATTATAAAGAAAATTGCCTTGTTGATCAGGAATTTGTTCGTTCCGATCTTTTCCAGGGTGATGTTAAGGGCTATGTAAATTCCGTTGCCAAGGAACTCGGCACCGAAATCAAAATCAACGGCTTCATCCGTATGACCAGAGGCGAAGGCCTTGAAAAGCGTGAAGAGAACTTTGCAGAGGAAATCGCAAAGCAAATCAACGGCTAATCAAAATTTTAAGAGCATCTCTTTCGAGATGCTCTTTTTTTTAGTTGCTTTTAAATTGTTGCACATTCCGATAAGTGTATCATCGGGCCGCCGAAAGGTAAAATTGAAAAGCAGTAATTTATGCAAAAACACAGATAAATAAATTTCTTTTTTCGGCTATGATTTATTTAAAGTGAAATTTCGCGGTTTTGCATCATTTCGTAAAACCATTTTCCGCTTACGGCAAAAAAGTCATCGCCAGGCTTTATGATGTTTTCTTTTGTGAGATCATTTAAAAAAATGCAAATCGCTGCAAAATGCTTGCAGAAATTCGGCTTGATGCAGTCGCAAAACATTTCCGTCAGCCCTGAATTGTTATATTTGAAATCAACAACATGGCCGCTTTTGCCTTCAAAAAAAGCGGTGCCGATGCCGTCTTTGATAATAAGAACCGTCAATTTACCGTCGTTTAATAATTCAAGCCCGTCATCAAGCGTTTCCGTGCTGCACGGAATTGTTTTCAAATCGCAAAAATATCCTTCGCCGTATATAAATTCATCAGGCTCATCACCCTCAAATTGAGGCACAAACGGAGGAATAAACCAAGATAAAACTTGCTCTCTTGTTGCTGTTGTGCCTTTTGTTGAAATCATAAAGTTTCCAAATTTTTTAAAGCTGCCGTGTACCGTTAAATCAAGCTTTGCGATAACATCCTTATATTGTTTTCTGCTTATTTTGAATTTTGTTATAATTTCGGTAACAACTCCGCTGCTTCCGTAGTATTTACCGTCAACAAAAACCCTGTCGCCTTCATTAAGGTTGAATTTGTTGTTGTAGTAGGGAAGCTCGATTCCGTTTTTAAATCTTACCGTTACAACATTGTTTATTGCTTTACCGCAGTTTGCGGGTTGCTTTTCTTTTTGCAAAATATTTTCCTCTTCTGCGTTGCTGCCGTTTGTATTAAAACCGATTGTGTTCATATGCTTACCTCCCGTTTTTCTTTCTGATTTCACTTTATCAGATGCGCTTTCGCTTTGCAAGATAAATTTGAAATGAGTACATATAGTTGGACTGTGCTTGCTGATTTCGGCCTTTTTGCGCAAGCGTTAAGGCTTTAGCTAAAATGATATACATTAAAACTTTTTTGTGTTGTGTTTAAATTTATAAATAATATAAGAATTATGGCAAAAAATAGTTGTAATTATAAACCCGAAGTGATAAAATACACAAGAATGGATTATTATATTCATACGAAAAAGTTATTAAGGAGGATGTTCGTGTGGGTGAACCTACAGTAAATGAAGCAGAAGCTCGCGAAAGACTTGTTTCCTTGTTTGATGACGGTGTTTTTACCGAAATCGATGCATTTGCAAAATCCGCAAACGGCGATGTTGAGGCCGTGGCAGGATTCGGAACTGTCGGCGGTGCTCCCGTTTATGCGTTTTCACAAAATGTGTGCGTAAACGGCGGTGCGGTCAGCGTGGCTCAGTGCTCAAAAATTAAAAAGATATATGACCTTGCCAAAAAAACGGGGTGCCCTGTTGTTGGCATTTATGATTCAAACGGTATGAGCTTGAAGGAGGGCTTTGAGGGCCTTTCCGCTTACGGCGAAATCTTAAAGGCATCTGCTTGTGTTTCCGGCGTAGTGCCCCAGATCTCGATTGTTGCAGGCTCGGCTCTCGGCACAACGGCTCTTGTTGCCAATATGTTGTTGCGGTTAAGGATGCGGATTTTTATCTTACCGCTCCGTCCGAAGTTACCGCTCAGGATTGCGCAGAAGAAGGCACGGTTGATATCGTTGCCGATGATATGGCTTCCGCGATAGACAGTGTAAGAAATATCATCACAATGCTTCCGTCAAACAATCTCAGCGGCGCTCCCATTTTTGATTTTGAGGATTCCGCCGTTGCTGTTGACACAGGCGCTTCCGCAAGGGATATTGTTTTCGCAACCGCAGATTCCGGCAGCGTTATAGAGCTTAAAAGCGCATACGCAGATAATGCCGTAACGGCGATCGGCTCGGTAATGGGTGCAACAACCGGATTTGTTGCTTTTGACGGCGCAAACCTTTGCCCAGCCTGTGCTTATAAGGCAGAGGCTTTCGTTAAATTCTGCGATGCTTTCAATATTCCGATCGTAACCTTTGTTAATGCTTCCGGCATAATCAAAGAAAAAGAAAACCAAATGCTTGTTGCGGCCACAAAGCTCACAACGGCTTATGCTTCGGCAACCTGCCCCAAACTTTCCGTTATAACGGGTCAAGCAGTGGGTGCGGCTTATATTGCTCTTGCGGGCAGAGGCTCTAACGCCGATCTCGTTTATGCTTGGGATACTGCCGTTATCTCTCCGCTTTCAACAAAAGCGGCTGGGGGTTTTTTCTTTAATGATCGCCTTGCAAACGGCGAAAGCAGAGATGCGCTTGAAAAGGAATATGAATCCGAAATGGCTTCGCCGTTCACTGCAGCGGCTTGCGGCGCCGTTGATGATGTTTTCGTTCCGGCTGAAACAAGAAATAAGGTTATTGCGGCTCTTGATGTGCTTGCAGGTAAAAGGGAAACCACAATTCCCAGAAAACATTCCGTTAAATAATTGGAGGATATATAAATGAAAAGATACACAATCACCGTAAACGGCACAGCTTATGATGTAACAGTTGATGACGCACACGGCGCTGCTCCTGCGGCAGCTCCCGTTCAGGCAGCAGCACCGGCTCCGGCTCCGGCTCCGGCAGCGGCTCCTGCACCTGCAGCTGCACCTGCTCCCGAGGCTAAGCCTGCGGCAACAGGCTCTGAGGGCGCTGTTAAGGTTGATGCTCCTATGCCCGGCACAATTCTTGATGTTAAGGTCAGCGTCGGTGCTTCCGTAAATTCAGGCGAAGTTATCTGCATCCTTGAAGCTATGAAAATGGAAAACGAAATCGTGGCTCCTCAGGCAGGCACTGTTTCTTCCGTTAATGTTTCAAAGGGCGACAGCGTTGAGGCCGGCCAGGTTATCGTTACAATGAATTAAGAGGTGTCAGTATGGCAAAAATTGGTGTTACCGAAACCGTTCTGCGTGATGCGCATCAGTCTTTGATTGCCACCCGTATGAGAACGGATGAATTCGAGGGCATCCTCGAAAAAATGGATAATATCGGCTACCATTCCCTTGAATGCTGGGGCGGCGCAACATTTGACTCCTGCCTTCGCTTTCTTGATGAGGATCCTTGGGAAAGGCTCCGCCTTATCCGCAGAAAATGTCCCAAAACAAAGCTTCAAATGCTTTTCAGAGGTCAAAATATGCTTGGCTATCGCCATTATGCAGATGACCTTGTAGATTATTTCGTTAAAAAGAGTATCGATAACGGTATTGATATTCTTCGTATATTCGATGCGCTTAACGATGTTCGTAATTTGGAAACTGCAATAAATGCGGCAAAGAAATACGGCGGCCATGTTCAGGCAGCTATTTCTTACACAACAGGCCCTGTTTTTGATGAGGCTTATTATTGCCACTATGCAAAGCAGCTTGAGGATGCAGGCGCGGATTCAATTTGCATTAAGGATATGGCCGGCTTGCTCACTCCTTACGGCACTTACGATCTTGTTAAGGCTCTTAAAGAAACGGTTAAAATTCCTATTCAGCTTCATTCTCACTACACCTCAGGTCTTGCCTCAATGGTTCACCTCAAGGGTATTGAGGCCGGCGTTGATGTTATAGACACGGCTATCAGCCCGCTTGCAATGGGCACTTCTCACCCCGCAACGGAATCCATGGTTGCCGCTCTTCAGGGCACGGAATATGATACGGGTCTTGACCTTAAAGCTCTCACGGAAATTCGCGATTTCTTCACTCCGCTTCGTGAAAAATATATTAAGGAAGGTCTCCTTAATCCCAAAATGCTCGGCGTTGACGCAAACACCTTGCTTTATCAGGTTCCCGGCGGCATGCTTTCAAATCTTCTTAATCAGCTCAAGCAGGCAGGTAAGGAAGATAAGCTTGATGAAGTTCTTGCCGAGGTTCCGCGCGTTCGTAAGGACAGCGGTTATCCGCCCCTCGTTACGCCCACCTCGCAAATCGTCGGCACTCAGTCCGTTTTCAATGTCATCCTCGGCGAACGCTATAAGATGATAACCAAGGAATTTAAGGATATGGTTGCCGGTAAATACGGCAAAACTCCCTGCGATATCGACCCCGAATTCAGAAAGAAAATCTGCGGCGACGAAGAAATCATCGATTGCCGCCCGGCAGATCTTCTTAAACCCGAGCTTGATAAATTCCGCGATGAAATTAAGGAATATTATGAGCAGGAGGAGGATGTTCTTTCCTACGCTCAGTTCGGCGATGTTGCTGTAAAATTCTTCCAAAAAAGAAGAGATAAGCAGTATGGGCTTGACGGTAAGCACGACGATATCGTGAATAAGGTTCATCCTGTTTAATATTGCTTACATTTTAAAATATCTGTAATGCCGAATTACCGCATAAGTGCTTTAATTTTAAATTTTTGTGCTTGTGCGGTTGACTTTGTCGGCTTATGGCGATATAATCAATTATAAACTTTTTATAAAAATTTTTATGGGGGTACATAAAATGAAAGTTCTTATGATTGGCGGCACGGGCCTTCTCGGTTCCGCAGCAGCCCAGATCTTTGTTGATCGCGGTAATGAAATCAAAACTCTTGCTCTTCCTCCGCTTCCCGAAGGCGCTCCGCTGCCTAAGGAAATGGAAATCGTTTTCCAGGATGCAAATAAGCTTTCCGACGATGAAATGGTTGAAATGATGAAGGGCTACGATATGTTCGTATTCGCCACCGGCGTAGACGAAAGAGTTGAATTCCCCGCACCTGTTTACGATTATTATTATAAGTATAATATCGCTCCGCTTGAAAGATATCTGCCTCTTGCCAAAAAGGCAGGCATGAAGGGCGCAGTTGTTTGCGGCTCTTACTTCACTTGGCTTGCTAAAGAGCGCCCCGATATGAAGCTCACCGAAAAGCATCCTTATATCAAGAGCCGTCTTGATCAGGAAAAGGTTTGCGAAAAGTATTCCTCTCCCGATTTCCAGGTTGGCGTTCTTGAGCTTCCTTACATCTTCGGCACACAGCCGGGTCGTAAGCCGGTTTGGGTTATCCTTATCGAGCAGCTTCAAAGATTTGAAAAAATGCCTTGCACTCTTTATTCAAAGGGCGGCACCGCAATGCTTACCGTTCGCCAGGTAGGCGAGGCTATGGTAGGCGCAGCAGAGCAGGCTTACGCTGCTGCAAGCAAAGGCGAAGGCAAATTCCGTGCATACGGTATTTCTTGCTACAACTATACTTGGAGCAAATTCCTCAAGATCGTTTATCGCGCTATGGATGGTATTCCGGACAGAAAAATCATAGGCGTTCCGAAGTGGACCTTCCAGCTCTTCGGTCTCCATATGCGTAAGGATTATGCAAACCGCAATGTTGATTCCGGTATCGATCCCGTAGGTCTTGCCGATATTATGGATATGAATCTCTTCATTCCCACGGATGATTGCAAAGAACTCGGCTGCACTCCCGATGATATCGAAAAGGCTATCTTTGATTCAATCGCTCTTTCAAAGGCTGCGTTTGAAGGCAAGGCAAAGCTTGTTGAAATGAAAGGCGAATAATTTAATATTTTAAATTGTTCTCGGAGCAAAGGCTTATCGCCTTTGCTCTTTTTTTCGCCCGATTTCAACGTGCACCCATGAATAATTTTATGCCGGGTTTACAAATATTATCTTGTGTCATATAAAATCAGTATCGAAAATTTATTTGCGTAATTTGTAAACAAAATGTAAATAAAAAGCCGCGTTTTTTTTAATAATTATGTTGACGAATTTACTTCTTTATGATAAAATTGGTTTGAAGATTTATAAACGGGAAAGTGTCCCCGTTTGCAAAGTGTCTTTGCGAATTCTATCAATTTAATGCTTGAAAGCGAGTTGGCGGTCAGGGCTCGCAGGCATCGGCGTGCTTTTCGCAAGGGCAATTTTTAAGGAGGAAATTTTTATGAAAACTAAAAAATCAAAAAGGCTTTTAGCAGCCTTTTTGGCAGCAATTATGGTGCTTTCAACCTTCGCGGCTATGCCGTTTAGTTCATTCGCAAGCACCTATTCCGCTGATGATCTTTATACTCTCCTTCAGCAGTATAAAGAAAGAGTCAGCAATTGCACCGGAACAAGCATTTATACCAATCTTCAGAATTCCTATATTGCTTGGGAACAGGGCTACAGAACTTATATTTGTACTGCAGCCGGTGCAGAGCTTGGCGATCTTCCGGATATTGACACGGCTTACACAAATCTTAAAACCGAAATGGATAAGATGACTGTGTGGACTCCGTTTAAGTCAACATATAACCAAATTGATTCTGGCAAAACCACCGCTAACCTCACTGGCGGAGATGAATTTAATAATGTTCTTTATTACGGCGGTATTCAGGGCATGCCTTTCCAGGAAATCAACGGTAAGGGTGACGGCGTTTGCGTATCCGGCAACACTTGGGTAACAGCGGGTGTCAGATACGGTAAAGCGGTTCTTCTTTATGACGGCACAGCTCCTTCGTTTGTTATTTCTACCCGCACAAGAAAATCCTCTTCTAACTGGATCAGCAGTAATGAAAGAGTAAGAAGCGTGTCGGTTAATACTCAGCCGTTTGAATTTCGTCATAATTGGCACGGAAACAGCAGCGCAGACGATCCGGGTTATGTAACTGAAAGCACTTCGTTTATGGAATATCGCCCCGATGTTGCCGGCACACCTTCTCAGAAAAAGGATAAGTATTGGTATTCAAACACTCTTTATTGGGCTGGTAACGAAGAAACCTTCGGCAGCGATTCGATTAAGCAATATGACGGCCTTACATTCCAGGTATACAGTGACAGTGATAGCAATCAGGCGAACAGAACCGATACTATAGACACGAGTAAAAACACCGATAAGGAAAATATCCCAACCATTTATGTTTTAAACTATAAGGGCATTCTCTCTCAGCTTGAGAAAATTCCTTTCGAAACATTGCTCACATATTCTTCGTCGATAGTTAGAGGCACGCTTGCAAATATTGATTTGGCAACAAACCTTAATCCTCAGGCAGCAATCACCGGCGTAAATATCACGAATGAGGTATCTACTCTCTCTGCTTCAATTGCAAATATTACTAATAGTCTTAAAGGTAATATTACCGGCTTTGGCAGTGCCACCACATATGATATTGACGAATATGTAAACGCCGCTAAGCTTCTTAACACCTATTCCGCTGTTTATCAAGCCGGTAACGATGACGGTAAATATACCAAATCCTCTTGGAGCAGATTCGTTCAAGTTTATCAAAATGCGCAGCAGCTTTTCGATAATAAGAGCGTGGGCGCGGTTCAGCTCAGCGCCACGGTGCTCGGTAATGACGGTAAACGCGTTGCCGATAACCTCAGAAGTATTAAGCTTGTCAGCACAACTCAGTTGATTGATGACACGGCTCTTAAAAAATATCTTTCCGATTATGATTTGTTAACCGAGTCGTATTACACTGCCGACACTTGGAAAGCACTTTCCGATGCCGTAACCGAAGCTCTTAAGCTTTATACGGACGGCAATTACGCTCTTGGTATCACGCTTGAAAAGAATGAGGAAAATCAGGCAATTTATGATGCCGCTCTTGCAAGTGTTAAATCTGCATGGGAAGGGCTCAGAATATCTTCAGACACTAAGGTATTCGTTCACGGCGGCTACAATTCTTATAAGGATATGGTAACCTATACTTCTGCGTTTGATTCCGCTATGTATAAGGATTACACCTCCGCTGCAGATGTGTTGGCAACAACAACTGCATTTGTTAACACTCTTCCCAATCTCACCTTCACAACAGAAGCCGATATAATCGGCCAATACACCGCTCAGCTTAAAGCTACTTATGATGCGTTTGATAATCTGCAGCTCAACGGCTTTGCTTCAATTAAAAACGGCACAATCGTAAACAAAACAACAGGCAACACAGGCGGTGTTGATAAGAATAATGTTCATAGCTATCTTAACGGCCAGATAACATCAATCACTTATTTCAAAACTGTTTCCGGCTCAACTTCGTTCAGCACAGAGTATGATCTCAGCGTAAGAAACGATTATTATAACTGGGCCGCAAACCGTCCGATTCAGTGGTTTGTTCTCGGCTTCGGCGATTACGGTCAAGATACAGCTCCCGCTTATGATTACGGTGTAATGTCCGTAAAATGGCGTGATGGCGGCATCGCCATGAACAATGTAGACAGCACTTATACTTATCATTCTCTTCTTATGAGAGCTAAGCAGGATAAGTATGAGATGGATAAAAACAGCCTTAAGCTTGCTAAAAGCTCTGAAGGTGTTATTTACGGCACAACTACCGTTCAGGTTAATGACCTCGGCGGCATCAAATCTGCTCAGTTCGTAACTCCCGACCTTGCTGAAGGCTGGCAGGCATATACGGGTATCGGAAGCAATTTCGAAACATTCAACCGTATGAACAGTGATGTTAAGCAAACCGTAACTGTTCTTGATATTTCAGATCTTTATGAAACTCTTGCAAGAGCCGATGTTGTTGCAACTGCAGCTCAGTCAAATAAATTCAATTGCTACACACCGAAAAGCTGGGCAGCTTATGCTGCTGCTTATTCGGCAGCTAAGGCAGATCTTGATTATGCTACAATGAGCAATGATCAAATTCTTGCAGAATGTCAAGCAAGAAAAGATAATCTTGATAATGCTATAAACGGCCTTACCTTCAACACGGAAGAAGGCTCTCATAACTATATTGTTCAGGCAGACAATCTTGAAGCAACTTGCACAACAGCAGGTCGTGATCACAGAATTTGTTCTGTTTGCGGCAACGAAATCAATGTTGAAGTTCAGGCACTCGGCCATCTGATTCATAATGATTCAAATAAAGACGGTGCAACACATCATCGTTACTGCGAACGCGGCGATGTTGATGAAATCGTAAATTGCACGGATGCAAACGGCGACAGCAAGTGCGATGTCTGCGGTCAGCTTATTTATAATCAGGCTGATTGGGAGCAATTCAACTCTGCTAAGTCGGAACTTGAGGCAGCTCTTGCAGATGCTGCAAACGGTAATGTAAAATATTCTGCTGCGGCTCTTAACGCTCTTAACACAGCAATCTCTGCAATTGATTTCTATAATTACACTGCAGAAAAGCAAAAGAGCGTTCCTGATTCACAGCAAAGTCTTATCAATACTCAGGCAACTGCTATAGCCAATGCTCTTGCAGCATTTAAGAAGGGCGTTGCGGATTCCAGCGTATATGATGCTAATGTTTCCAAGGTTGCAGGCCTTAATGCCGATGCTTATAATGTTGAAGCAGTAAGAGCAGCCGTTAGCGGAATCAGCGTAACAACGCAGGTGAATGTAAACGGTAAAGAGTATGCAGGCTATGATTTTGATCAGTATAACACCGCACTCGGAACGGCACTTACGGAAAATACAATACCGTATAAAGTAAAGGTAATAGACTTTGAAGGAACAGAGCATTACCTTGTAAAGAGTGCAAGCGGTGAATTCAGCTACACAGATGTTGAAACTGAAGCAACGGGATTTGCATACGGCGATCTTGTAACGGCGCCGAATCCGAATTCAACAAATGCAGATGAGCTTTGCGCATGGGCGTCCAAAGAACAGCCTAAGAGCATAACGGATGCCGCATTCAGAGAGATGCCTTCAAAGTATCAAACAACATACAACAGCTACACATTTAATGTTCAGGGCTACACAGAGCTTACCACCACATCAACGGCAACAAACAGCACAGACAATGTAAAGCTTACATTCGTTCTTGCATATGACGGCGTAGAAACAGGTAAGATTCTTGATATTCAGTATGTAACTGCAGGCCAAACCATAACGGTTGCAAATGTAGCCAATGCGCCCGAAAATATCCCGTTCTATGAGCTCGATACTTTCCTTGACAGCTCAACGGGTAAAGCGCTTAATAGAAGAGTTAAGTTTAATGAAAACACAAAGATTCTTGTAAACTACACACCGCTTGAAAAAGCAGATTACACAATCAACTTTGTTGATGAAGCAGGTTCGCCGATAGATACAAAAACGGCAAACTTCAATGAGCTTGTAACTCTTAAGGCAAACGGAGCAACGGCATATGTAAATGCCGATAACGGAAAGGTGCTCTGCTTCGGCAGTGAATATTCGTTCTATGCATGCCGCAACTTAACCGTAAAGGCAGTAAAGAGCACGAATGTTAAGGCATCTGTAGATGTAATATCCACACCGGTGCTTGATGGCTCAGGCAAGGTATATCTTGTAGGTTCGTTTGCATTGCCGCAGGGAGCAACAATAAAGAACTTCGGCTTTGTAATGGACGGAAATGCCGCGACGGCAACGGCAACAAATCTTACACTTGCCGATGTGGATCAGGCAAATCAGATATTCAATTTGACTGCATCGAAATATACTAATTACGGTCAAAACGGAAATCAGTTCACGATAAGCTTTAATGCAAATGCAGGCTATCCGTCAGCAAACTATGTGGCATACGCAATATATACGGATGCAAACGGAAATGAATGCTATGCATATTCAAATGTAATTGCAAATGCAGCGATAGCGTAAAAGGGAGGATAGAGAATGAAGAAAACTTATGAGGATCCGCAAATGCAGATAAGAAAGTATTCATTACTTCCTGCCGATGCAATAACAACATCGGGAACGCCGACGGAGCCGGGTAAGGACCTTACGGACGGCGACGATAAAGGCAATATCTTTGCATAACGCAAATCCAAAACACGGCAGCCCCTCATGGAGGGGCTGCTTTTTTGTGCTTAATAAACCGAGCAAGTTTTTCGTTTGCTGATTTCCCGCGTTGCTGTTGTGCAAAATGACGAAAAATGCATAAATCTAATTTTGCATTTAGCAAAACTGTGAAAAGTTTAAAAAATATTCATAATTACCCGGTATTTTCTTGAGTTTTAATGTTAAAATTTATATAATTTATATGAATATTATATTAGGCAAGGTGTGAAAAAATGCCGATTTTGCATGGCTTGCCGCAATATAGGAGGATGTTAAATGAAAAAATCTTTTCTTAAAAAGGTTTTGGCAGCTGCCATGGCAGTGTTGATGATTTCATTTTGCGTTCCGCTTGCAGCAGTTGCTGCAGATGAAGAAGTAAATTATTCATCAGCAATTGCCGCATATAAGCAAAAAATGAGCGAGGCAGCCGCATCCAAAACGGTTTATAAAAATATGGCAGAGTCATATACCTATTATATGGCAGCCGTAAAGTATAACGACGGCTATGATACCTCAGATGCCAACAAAGCACTTGCGGATAAGCTTGCGCCCGCAACGGAAACAACTTTTGCGGAAAGTAATAAGTACACAGGCCCCGAAACACTTTCGGATTTAATTTCTGAATGGAAATTTAACGACACGGGGAATGTTATCCAGCCAGAAGCATATCAAAATATGCTTTCAAAATCTGATTTGGTCAATTTCAAGATTAGCAATAAAAATGATAATTATTACACTGCTGTAGCTGGTGCAGAAACATTTGTATGGCTTTATGATGGCGATTTTTCTAATATGTCAGCACCTTTATCAGGTGGATACAAAGATTGGGCATCTAGTGCTAATTATTACTGTTTATATAAGTTTTATCCAACATCAAGCAATATAAAATTAAAAGATAATTGGTATTTTAATTGGGACGATACGAGTACAAACGATACCGCTAACAATTGGTGGTGGAACAATACTTCAGTTCGTGTTAACAGCACAGATGTTGGTGAGTATAAGAACAGTGGCGGAAACACTGTAGACACTAAAAAGAGCAGCAGTATATGGATTGTTGGATCTAATATAGTTCAGTATACTGGTGACGGGTTTGACAGTAATTCATATTACACAACATTACAAATGGGCTTTACTGCCTATAGATATTGGAAAGCTTGGGGTAACGGTAAAACACAAACATCTATAAATACTGGAAATACTTATATTATCAACTATAAGAAAGTTTCCGATGCAATTCAAAATGCGGCAAGCACTTACTTTGCCAATATAGACAGTTACACAGAATCTTCAATGATAACATTGCTTCAGGCAATTGATTCGCTCACAAGCCAAAAATATACTTTCGGTGTTCAAGACGGCGATAACGGTGCAGTAAGCGAAGCTAATGTGCAAACTCTTGCAAACACTTTAAGTTCTAAAGTTGATACACTTAATTCAGCAGGTACAGGTCTTGCCGACAGAGCCGATGTTGCAACTTATCTTGCAGCTTTCAAAAATGCCAAGGCAAACTTTGCAAACGGCAATTCGGTTGATTCACAGAATTGGACTTATTCAAGCTGGAATGCTTTTGTTGCCGATTATAATAAATATTCGGTAATAGATCCTTATAACACTGTTAAATCTTCGGAAACCGAAACCGTAACAATGCCGCAGGCAATTTCGGCATATAATGCGCTTAGCCCTGTTGCAAACTATGAGGCATATAATGCCATTGTAGAAGCCGTAAAGCAGCAGGATATGAATGCGTTCACTGAAAGCTATATCAAGAGCGATAGCTCCGTATATGGCTTAATCGGTCAGTACGGCACAAACGCCTCAAGCATAACCTTTAATAACGGCGTGGCAAACGGAGTAACGGAAACCACTTCAACAGACGCCACCGCCTCAGCGGCATATGTAAATGTAAACGGCACTGTCTGGAAGAATGCAACTCAAACAGAGCTTGATCATTATGTCGGCGCTGTTAAATCGGCGCTTACCGAGGCACTCGGCGATACAACCGGCGCAAAGAGAAATTCTTACACCGTAACCGTAACCGAATATACAAATGATGTTGCAGGCGCTCCGAGCACCACAACAAAGTATTTCGGCGATAATTTCTCTGTTGCAGGACTTGATTCAACTGTTGCCAAGATAGTTGTAAACGGTAAGGAATTCCCGGCAACAGATAGCTTTACGGTAAGAATTCAGTCAAATACCGATATTAAGGTGTATAAAACTGATAATGCTTCTCTTGCAGATAAAAAGGCAGTTCAGGTTCAGGATATTTACGGTAAGTCCGCACAGGCATATTATCTTGATTCAAATGCAACTGTTGTGTTTAACGGAAATCAGTTCACCTCCGGCTCTGCATCTTATCAGGCTCAGGAAATCGGCAGCTATGCGTTTGTTAAATGGCAGGTAAACGGCAAGGATGTTGCTCCGGGTGCAACAATGGCGGTGTCTGAAATCCAAACAATCAAACCCGTATATAAGGTTTCAACAGAGAAAACATATAATGTAACACTTGACGAAACAGCCGTTGGAGCTGTAAACACAAAGAATATCTATTACGATTCAAAGGTTGTTGTTAAGCCGCAAGACGGCGCAGCTGCATTGGCGGCAAAAATCGGTGATGCATATTATGTGGTAAACTACGGAGCCGGTGAATACACATTCTATGGCTGCGGAGATGTAAATCTCTATTCCGTAATGCCAAGCGGAAACGGCTACACGGTACACGGCGAAAGCCTTGATGCGGCAACAGCCGAAAAGGTAAAAGAGCAAAAGCCGTTTGTATGGTCCGTAAAAGATGATAACGGAACAAAGCTAACAACATATTCAACATTCAGCAACGGCACAAAGATAATCGAAGCCGGCACAATGTATTATGTAAGCGAAACCGCACCAAGCGAAGAAAGCTTCAAATTGGGTAATGCGGGAGTACGCAGCGTTGCGGCAAAGAATCCGAATGCCGAAAGCTCGCAGTATTGGCTCGGAATAACATATGGAAGTAAAAAGCTTTACACAAGAGCATATGTAAAATATGAGGCAACGGTAAACGGAACAACCGTGCAGGTAATAGATTACGGCAATATCGTATCGAATGCGAAATAAGCAGAGGGAGAATGAAATGAAAAGAAAATATGAATCTCCTTTTGCGGAGATAGAAAAATTCAGCATAGCCGATGTGATTACAACATCGCAGGAAACAGGCGGCGGTATCGGAGGCAACGGCGAAAATATCGGCCTTGAGGACGAGTTTACCGGAGAGCCTATAAACGGCTAATCAGTAAAAAGGCAGAGCATATGCTCTGCCTTTTGTTTTTAGAGGCCATAGAAATTCAAGCTTCTGATAAATCTTATTGCTAAATAATAAGGCTTTTCTTTTTGCAAAATTCAGACTTGCTTTGCAGCGGAAAAACAGCTTTATTTTTCTTTTGGAATTTGTAAAATGATTCCCCGTGGGTTGACAATTATGTTGCAATCTGTTAATATTAAACCGATATTTAAAGGCTTTGAAAAAGAGGAGTATTTTTCCGCTTGCGTTCAGAGAGCAGCCGGTCGGTGCAAGGCTGCGGCAATGAAAAAGAAGGTAGCTTTGGAGCCGGTGCGGTGAGTTCAGTAACCGTGCACGCACGCCTGCGTTATGGGTTTAAGCGGCATTTTTATAATGCAATTTGAGTGGTACCGCGGAATTTCAGCTTTCGTCTCATTATGAGGTGAAAGCTTTTTTATTTATAGGAGTTGAAAATATGGCAAAGGATCTTGCAAAGCAATATGACCCCGCAGAGGTTGAAGATCGCACTTATAAATTTTGGTGCGATAAAAAATACTTCCACGCAAAGCGTGAGCCGGGCAAAAAAACTTACACAATAGTTATTCCTCCCCCAAATATCACGGGCCAGCTTCACATGGGGCATGCTCTTGATAATACTCTTCAGGATATTCTTATCAGATATCATCGTATGGCGGGGTACGACACATTGTGGCTTCCGGGCACGGATCATGCTTCTATTGCAACGGAGGCGAAAATTGTTGAGGCAATGCGCAAAGAGGGCCTCACGAAGGACGACCTCGGCAGGGAAAAATTCCTTGAGCGTGCTTGGAAATGGAAAGAGCAATACGGCGGCAGAATTATAGAGCAGTTAAAGAAAATGGGCTCCTCCTGCGATTGGGACAGAGAACGCTTCACTATGGATGAGGGCTGCAGCAAGGCCGTTAAGGAAGTTTTTGTCGGTTTATATGAAAAAGGCTTGATTTACAGAGGCAACAGAATGGTAAACTGGTGCCCACATTGCAACACTTCAATTTCCGATGCCGAAGTTGAATACGAAGAACGCGATTCAAACTTTTGGCATTTGCTTTACACGGTTAAGGAAACCGGTGAAAAGCTTGAGCTTGCCACAACCCGCCCCGAAACAATGCTCGGCGATACTGCCGTTGCAATTAACGGCGAAGATCCGCGTTATGCGCATCTTCACGGATGTCATGTTATTTTGCCGCTGCTCAACAAGGAAATTCCCATTGTTTGTGATGAGCATGCCGATATGACTAAAGGCACCGGTGTTGTTAAAATCACCCCGGCTCACGACCCGAACGACTTTGAAGTTGGCCTCAGGCACAATTTGCCTATCATCCGCACCTTTACCTATGACGGCCATATGACCGGCAAGGCAGATAAAGAGGCGGCGGATGAAATTATCAGAAGCGGCAAGGCAACGCAAAACGAGCCGGAAGTGCTCGACTGCGGCAAATATGCGGGAATGACAACTCTTGAAGCCCGCAAAGCAATTCTTGAAGACCTTGAAGCCGGCGGCTATATCAAGGAAATCGAGCCTATAAAGCACGATGTGGGCACCTGCTATCGCTGCCACACAAATATTGAGCCTATGGTTTCAAAGCAATGGTTTGTTAAAATGGATCCGCTTGCCGGCCCTGCAATAGATGCCGTTGAAAAGGGCAACATCAAATTCGTGCCCGAACGCTTTAAAAAGAATTATATGAACTGGATGCGCGGCTCTCGCGATTGGTGCATTTCGCGCCAGCTTTGGTGGGGCCACAGAATCCCTGCTTGGTATTGCGACGACTGCGGCGCAACAACCGTTTCAAAAACAGATGTTTGCACCTGCCCGAAATGCGGCAGCGAAAATGTTCACCAGGATCCCGATACGCTCGATACTTGGTTTTCCTCCGCTCTTTGGCCGTTCAGCACACTCGGCTGGCCCGATGAAACAGAGGATTTGAAGCATTATTATCCCACAAACACGCTTGTTACGGGCTATGATATCATCGGTTTTTGGGTTAGCCGCATGATTTTCTCCGGCCTTGCTTACACGGATAAAGCACCGTTTGACACCGTGCTTATCCACGGTCTTGTGCGCGATGCTCAGGGCAGAAAAATGAGCAAATCACTCGGCAACGGCATAGATCCGCTTGAGGTTATAGACGAATACGGCGCAGATGCGCTCAGATTTACTCTTGCAACAGGTAATTCGCCCGGAAATGATATGCGCTTTTCGGACGATAAGGTTAAGGCTTCGCGAAACTTTGCAAATAAGCTTTGGAATGCCGCAAGATTTGTGCTTATGTATCTCGGCGACGATTATGAGTATCCGGGCTTGCCCTCTGAGCTTGCAATTGAGGATAAGTGGATAATTTCTAAGGCAAACACCCTGGCAAAGGATGTTACCGCAAATCTTGAAAAATATGAGCTTGGCATTGCAATCCAAAAGCTTTATGATTTTATTTGGGATGTTTTCTGCGACTGGTATATTGAAATTGCAAAGATTCGCCTTCAAAGCGGCGAGGGTGCAGAAACCGCAAAGGCAGTTCTTGTGTATGTTCTTACGGATATTTTGAAGCTGCTTCACCCCTTTATGCCTTTTATCACCGAAGAAATTTACCAGGCAATTCCGCATGATTCCGAATCCATAATGATTTCTAAATGGGTTGAATACGATGAGGCACTTAATTTTGCCGCCGATGAAGCAGAAATGGAAAAAATCATGGAGGTTGTAAGAGGTATACGCAATCGCCGCTCGGAAATGAACATTCCGCCGAGTAAAAAAGCTGCCGTATATGTTGAAACGGCAAACGAAGAAACCTTCGGCAAGGGCGTTGAATTTATCAAGCGCCTTGCTTCTGCAAGCAGTGTAAGCGTTGCTGATAAATTCGGCGATCTCGGCAATGTCGTTACCGTCATTACGGCAGACGCCAAAATTTATATTCCGCTCGGTGATCTTGTTGATTTCGAGGCAGAGAGAAAGCGCCTTGAAAAAGAACTTGCCGCCGCTCAGGATAAGCTTGATTTTATTAACAAAAAGCTTTCAAATCCCGGCTTTGTGAATAAGGCACCCGAAAAGGTTGTTGCTCAAAACAAGGAGGATGCGGCAAAGCTTGCCGAAAAAATCGAAAGTATTAAAAATTCTATTGAAACTCTCGGAAAATAATTAAAATTATGGATTTTAACACAGCTGAAAATTTCATAATAAACAAGCAAAGCCTCGGCATTAAGCCGGGGCTTTCGCGCATAGAAAAATTGCTTCGCAAAATGGGCAATCCGCAGGAAAGCTTAAAAATCATTCACATTGCCGGCACAAACGGCAAAGGCTCCGTTGCCGCAATGATTGCAAATGCACTTCAAAAAAACGGCTTTAAAACAGGGCTTTTTACATCGCCTTGGGTAACGGAATACCGCGAGCAAATTCAAATCAACGGTGAGTTTATTCCAAAATCCGATTTTGCAGAATATGTTGCGGCTTATAAAGATGCCGACGCCACGGAATTTGAGCTTTTAACGGCTATAATGTATAAATATTTTGCCGATGAAGCAGTTGATTATGCTGTTGTGGAATGTGGAATGGGCGGATTGGAGGATTCCACCAATGCGTTTTCGCATCCCGAGCTTGCCGTAATCACCTGTGTTGCGATGGATCACATGAATTTCCTCGGCAAAACTTTGCCGGAAATTGCCGTGCAAAAGGCGGGAATTATAAAAAATAATTCTGTTTGTGTGCTTTATCCCAATCCGAAATGCGAGGATGTGTTTGAAAATCGCTGCACCGAAACAGGCAGTCGGCTTATTAAGATTGCCGATTACGGCGATTTTAAGCTTAATAATTTAAAAACAGCCGAGGCGGCGCTTGATTTTTTGAATGTTAAAATCGCTCCTGCCTTACCGAAATTACCCGCGCGCACGGAAATGATTGCGTCGAATGTTATGGTAGACGGTGCTCATAACGAAAACGGAGCAAACGCACTTGAAAAATCATTGCCGCATAAAAATATAACGGCCGGTGTCGGCATGATGGCGGATAAGGATTATGATTCTTATTTGCGTATTATAGCCCCGCATTGCAAAAAAATTATCGCAACAACGCCGTCCAACTCCCGCGCTTTGCCTGCCGAAAGGCTTGCCGAGGCGGCAAGAAAATACTGTGGCGATGTGTGCGCAGTTTCAAATCCGGAAAAAGCATTGCAGCTTGCGCGTAAAGACTTAGAATTTTTGCTTGTTTGCGGCTCGTTTTATCTTGCCCGTGATTTAAGAAAATATTTGCTTTGATATCACAATTCGATAAATTATTCATATCCGCTTTGGTATATTTACTGAAGCGGATATTTTATTTTCAGTCAGAGGTTGATTTTATGAATGTAACGGTTGAATCAAGCGGCAATTTAATGATTGCTTATCTCATCGGCGAGCTGGATCATCATTCGGCAGGTGCAGTTCGCGATAAAATAGATTCTTCGATAAGCTGCATGAAGCCCAATCATCTTATTTTGGATTTTAAAAATGTTTCTTTTATGGATTCGAGCGGCATAGGCCTTGTTATGGGCCGTTATCGCCTGATGCAAAATCATCGCGGCTCGGTTGAAATCAGAAATGTGACTCCGCAAACAAAAAAAATTATGGAGCTTGCGGGGCTCGGCAGAATTGCGGTCATTAACGAAATCAAAAGCAGTAAAAATAAAGAGGTATAAATATGGAAAATGAATTCAGGCTCACCGTCAGCAGCAAAAGCGTAAACGAAGGCTTTGCCCGCGTTGTTGTTTCCGCTTTTATCACACCGCTCGATCCCACGCTTGAGGAACTTGCGGATTTAAAAACCGCTGTGTCCGAAGCCGTAACAAACTGCATTGTTCACGGATATAAGGATAAATACGGCAAAATTTACATAAGCGGAAAAATATCGGGCGATGTTGTTAAAATCACAATTCGCGACAAGGGCTGCGGCATAGATGATATCGCCCGCGCCATGACTCCGCTCTTCACAACGGGAGAGGGTGAACGCGCCGGGCTCGGCTTCACGGTTATGGAAAGCTTTTGCGATAAGATTTCTGTGCGCTCTGCAATAGGAAAAGGCACAAGCGTTGTTTTGGTTAAAAAAATAGAGGGAAAATCAAAATGGTAAAATCCGAAAGGGATTTGATGATAGAGGAAAATCTCGGCCTTGTTTATTCGATTGCCAAAAGATTTGTCGGTCGCGGAATAGAATATGAGGATTTGGTGCAAAACGGTTGCGTCGGTTTAATCAAAGCGGTTGATAATTTCGATTTTTCAAAGGGCTACAAGTTTTCCACTTATGCCGTTCCCGTTATAATGGGCGAAATCAAACGACTCTTTCGCGACGGCGGTGCAATTAAAGTCAGCCGTTCTTTAAAAGAAAAATCAATTCGCGCGCAGTCGCTCAGGGATAAATTCGTTAAGCGTGAATTGCGTGAACCCACCGTCGGCGAGCTTGCTGATATGCTCGGCTGTGATATAAACGAAACAGCGGAGATTTTAAATGTTATAAATCCCATGATCTCGCTCAGCTCTTTCGGCGAGGACGGTAATTCCGAACTGGATGTTCCTGTTGATGAAGACGATAAGCTTTTTGATTATCTTTCTCTTTCCCAAGTGCTTCAAACACTTGATGATAATGAAAAAGCAATAATCGATTACCGTTATTATAAAGGGCAAACACAAACAGCCACCGCCGAGGCGCTCGGTGTTTCGCAGGTGCAGATATCAAGAAAAGAAAAAGCCGTTCTCCGAAAGCTTCGGGAACGGCTTGATTGAATATATTTGTGTAATTTATAATGTACTGAGGTCGTAAGGCGTTTTTTGATAAACAAAGTAGTTCAGCCAGTTTGAAAATATCAAGTTGCCCGCGCTTTTCCAGTTCATTTTCGGCACAAGGTTGATATCGTCCTTCGGAAAATAGTTTGCGGGCTTTTTGATCGGCAGGCCTTTATCCAAATCTCTGAAATATTCTTTGGCAAGCGTATCTCTGTCGTATTCGCTGTGGCCCGTAACATAAAAGTTGCGGCATTCCATGTCGGATATAATATGAATTCCGGCTTCATCGCTGTATGAAATAATTTGTAAGTCTTTGACTTTGGCTATATCGCTTGTGCTGAGCGACCATTCACGCGATTGCGGCACATTGAAAACATCGTCAAGCCCGCGCATAAGCGGGTGGGTAACATCAAGGCTGTAATGCGGGTAAACACCGAAAAGCTTTTCCGGCAGCACAATAGGGTTGATATTGTATTTGTGATAAAGTGCGGCAAACGCGCCCCAGCATAAATTCATTGTGGAATAAACATTTGTTTCGGCCCAATCGAATATTTTGCAAAGCTCGTCCCAAAAATCAACATCCTCAAATGCAAAATCGGCAAGCGGTGCACCTGTTATAATCATGCCGTCATATTTGTTGTGGCAGATTTCATCAAAGGTTTTATAGAATTTAAGCATGTGCTCTTTTGAAGTGTTTTTTGTTTTATGAGTTGCAACCTGCAAAAGCTCAACATTGATTTGCAACGGAGAATTGGAAAGCAGCCTCAGCAGCTGCGTTTCCGTAACGATTTTGGTAGGCATCAAATTAAGTATTATAATATCAAGAGGCCTGATGTCTTGCCTGTCGGCGCGCTTGTTGTTCATAACAAACACATTCTCAAGCTCAAGACTTTGTTTTGCCGGTAATTGTTCGTCTATTCTGATCGGCATTTCAGTCACCACCGTGTTCTTATATAATGTATATATATTATATATCATATTATATAATATACTCTTAAAGAGCGTATTCCATTATAGCAAATAAAAATAACAAATGCAACTTAAATTTTTTGTGTAAAAAGTACAAACCTAAAAAAACTCGAATTTTATTAAAAAAGTTGTTGACAAGTCGTATTTCTTGTGGTATTATTATCAAGCACTCAGGCGAGGGGCACACGAAAGTGAGGCACCGAGCGAGGGAGCTGA
>ERZ779898.323-NODE-323-length-23084-cov-2.825437_pt1 | contig 23084 bp, 23 predicted proteins | sample MGYA00511902_ERZ779898 | MGnify/ENA primary metagenome ERZ779898 (study PRJEB29588, sample SAMEA2144588) | human gut metagenome | biome: human gut; feature: human-associated habitat; material: faeces | place: Denmark | collected 2008/2010 ...
ATTGCTGATAACACTAGCACTTTCTTTTCATTTGATTTTTGCATAAAAGGCACCACCTCTACTATTAAATATAATTATATATTAACAAGAGACAAAAGTCAACGGATATCCGGAATAAAATTCTGTGATATAACGTTACAATTTACAAAAGAGGTGATTTGCTTGAAACTAAAAGAAGCAACTAGTCAAAGAATAATTGAGCTATGTAACCAATACGGCTATACTCCTAATAAATTAGCTGAAATGTCTGCGGTTCCTCCAGCAACATTTAATGATATGATAAATGAAAAAAGAGAAAATCCCAGTTCACTTATTGTTAGTAAAATTTGTAAAACGCTAAAAATTGAATTAAAAGAATTTTATGATTCGGATTTATTTAAAAATTTAGAAGATTGAATTAATATCATAAAAAAATAATGGCTTAAAATAAAACCATTATTTTTTTATAGATGCATCATAAATTTCCAAAATAGAATTTTTTAAAGTAGCAGAAAATTCTTCATCACTTTGATAAACATTTAACCCTTCAAGCAAAGCCCTTGAAAAACTTGCAATCATTTTCTTATTGTCTTTTAATAATTCACAAGCTTTATCTCGATTATAACCACCAGAAAGAGCCACAATTCTAACCACATTTTTATAATGCATTAGTGAATCATAAAAATTAGATACGTCTGGCAATGTAAATTTAAATATTACATACTCATCTTTCTTCATTTTAACTAACTGCTTAGTAATTTCCGTTTTTAAAAAAGACTCAATATGCTTTTTATCAGAAGCATTTATATTTACCTCAGGTTCAATTATAGGAATTAATCCTTTAGCAATAATCATCTTTGCTAACTTAAATTGTTGCTCAACAACTTTTTTTATGCCATATTCATTATATTCATGAATAACTGAACGCATCTTTGTTCCAATCACTCCATACTTTATTCCTTCATCTAAAATATCATCTAAATTAGGAATATCTTTAAGCAATTGAACTCCATCAGATTCTATTTCCAATCCCAAATCAATCTTTAAAAAAGCTGGAATATTTTTGTTTTTCAAAAACTCTACAGTATTGACTCCTTCAATATCTCTTTCCATTGTATTTCTAAAAAGAATAACGCCTAAAATGTATTTATCAACAAAATTTTCATCAGTTATAATTCTTGTTCTCATTTTATGAATATAATCAAACATTTCTAAATCACTATTTATATCAGTTATTCCATAATTCGCCAAAGTTTTTTTACTACTACCACCACTTTGATCTAGTGCAGCAATAAAACCTTTTCTTTTTTTCAATTCATCTATCATTGTCTCGCCTCTCTTTTGATTAATTTTGCATGCAATACTACTCTTTCCTGATCGTTATAACAAGTAGATAATGTAAGTATTTTATCATTTTCATTAAATTCAACATTAAAGCCATATTGACTACGATCCTTAAGCATTTGAATAAATGTTAAAAATTCTTCACTACTACCAAATTCCGTTTGTAAATAATCACTAGTCGTCGGAATATGATAAACACTAAATACTTGCCATAACGTATTTTCTGTTAAAGTCGACAATTTAATAACATGATTATTAACATCATTATACCAATCACTGTTAAATATATTTTTTAAAGAACCAAACATTGTTCCATTAAGTCTACCATGAGCATAAAGAATTGTATTTCGATCCAGTTCAGTTATATTATTTCGATAATCTAAGTAAACCCAACCTGCTGAATTACTCTTTTTATTAAAATCTCTTTTCAAATAATATTCATTATCAACTGTTTGAACAAAAGGATAATTTATATTAGTTCCATTTACAGAAATCCATCCTTTAGTATCGCTATTAATACTAAGCAAATTTGTAAAATCGACATTAATTAACTTCATCTTTATATAATCCCAATAAGGATTTTCTGTATTTTTTTCTTCTGGTGGATTGACTATTTCAGTTTCAATTGTATCCTCTACTTCTTCAATTATCACATTTTCTTCAATCATTTCTATTTGCGAATAAGTTTTATCAGAATCAACCTTCCAAGCTAAAACTTTAACTCCAGAAAAAACCCCAATACCCATAAAAATAAATAGTAAAGATAGTGCCAATATTTTAGTTTTTAAATTTTTTTTCTTTTTGATTTTAGCCTTTTGTTCTAAAATTTTTTCTCTATCTTTCTTTAAAGTTGGCAAAATAATATTTTCAATATCATCAGGAGTCAATTTATCTAAAACCCCATCCATTTTCTCCTTTGCCATATATTTCTCTACTCCTTTTTACTATTTATTCATCTAATTTAATACTTATACTTTGATAATTATCTGTTTCTAATTTTCGACAAGTAACACCACAACTATCAAATAGTCGTCTTGAAGCTATAAAATTAGTTTCGTTATGATATTTATCGCTTAAATATATTACTTCTTTAATTCCTACTTGAATAATGGCTTTAGCACATTCATTGCAAGGGAACAAAGCAACATACAATTTAGCACCTTCAAAATCTCTTTTATGTCCTCGGAAATTAAGAATTGCATTTAACTCAGCATGACAAACATATAAATATTTGGTATTTAAAGCGTCACCCTCTCTATCCCAAGGAAAATCTTCATCATGAAAACCATTCGGAGCACCATTATAACCAATTGATAAAATACGGTTATCACTGCTTACAATACAAGCCCCCACTTGAGTTGAAGGATCCTTACTCCTAAGCGCCGACAATTTTGCAATACCCATAAAATATGCATCCCATGATAAATAATCTTTACGATGTTTTACTTTTTCTTTCATTATTCCACCCTACTTAATTCTAACAAATATTTAAAACAAAATCTAGCCCCCATAACAAAATAACTGAAGGCTTTCCTTCAGTTATCAACATTTACATTTTTTTCTTTCTAGTTAAACTCATACTTTTATCTGGTACTTCAGACACTGGATTTATTAATTCTTCACCTTTATCTACATAAATATCTTCATATTCTGGAAACTTTTCTACTGCATCTTTACCAAAATTTTCTTCTAATATAGCAGTAATTAATAAACTATTAAGTTTTTCTTCACTAAGGCCTTCCAAATTGCCTGTAACTCGCGAAATAAATATTTCTCCATGTTTCTCTTGATAAAAAATTTCTCCTATAAATTCATTAGTATTTATAGTTACATTTTTCATCGTCGGTAATTCTACTGCATCTTTAGCTAAAAAACTAAAAGCCTTAAGTTTATTGGGCTTTTTCAAAAACTTATGTTTTTCTCGGCGATTCAACTTATAAACTACATCATTTTTAATAAACGAATCGATAATTTCATTATTGTTCTCATAATATTCAAGACTTCTTTCATAAGCTTTCAAAACATTAAATCCAGGTATTAAATATTCCCAATTTAAAATTCCCTTTTTAGAAGCAAAAATATCTTTTATAGCAATTTTATTTAAATCAAATTTAAATCCCTTTCTTGCCATATCTCTTAAAGTCCACATAAATTGATCAATATCAACACCAGCACTAACAAGTATAGAAACGATATAAATAAATACTCCAAACGTTATCATAATCTTACACTCTTTCTTACTAATGAATTTTTCTTAGTGCTTCTACCATTACACATGTAAAACTCTTGTTCTGATCTTCTAATACTTCCTTTAAAATCAAATGTTGTTTTGCTATTCAAAACTACTCCTTCAATCAATATTAAATCATAACTTGAATCCCCTTGATTATTTAAATAACCATATAAAAATTCGCGAGCATCCATTATATTACTTAACGAAAACGATAAAAAATCATTTTCTAGTAAAACTTTTTGTGGATCATTTAATACTAAACTCGAATAATCTATATCATTATTTCTTAAACAGCATATATAAAGTCGATTTTGTTCTCCACTTAAATTAACTGCTTTATCTATTAACCCACGCATATTTCTTTCATTTAATTCAATTTTTCTAAACAAATTTTTATCTTTATCAAAATATTGAACAAATGCCGAAACATTCCAAATATCCGGATTAGTTCCATCTAATTTTAAACTCAAAAAATATTCATCAATCATATCAGCACTATATCCAAGTTCTTTAACTTCTTTTTGAAATTTTTCTACCAACATGGGATTTTCTAGTTTAAATAAACGTAATTTAGCAATATTAAAAAAACTTACATTTTGATAATGCCCTAAGCCGTCTTTTTTCACTAATAAATGTCCTTTATATTGATAATAATCGAGAATATTTTTTTGACTTTCATCTAAAAAGTTCTCAATGCGCATTTTGTTATCTTGCAAATATTTAATTTTCATAAGTAAAAAATCACCAAATGAAAATTTTTCCTTTACTTCTTCACTAATTAAAGATGTAAAATATTCACTTAAGCTTTGTCCCAATTCTGGAATATGGGTACCTAGTCGAATACCATCTTTCAAATAAATTTTATTATTTTTTCTTTCCACATAATTCTTAATATGTCTAAAACTAGTATCGCCTAAACCAAAATCCGGATTACTACTCAAAAAAACATTCAAAAATAAAGAAACATCCAAGCCAGAAACAAATTCAAACCCATTTAAAAAGGCCATTGCTACCACTTGTTCAACTTCTAATTTTTTTTCCATTAAATAATGTCACTCCTTTTTCAGCTGCTTATTATAACACAAAATTTAAAAATAGCCAACTTTTTTTGTTGACTACATTATTTTTATAATTGGTGCCTGTATCCAGACTTGAACTGGAACTCAATTTCTGAAAATAGATTTTGAGTCTATCGCGTCTACCAATTCCGCCATACAGGCTTAAAAAAATTATATCATAAAAAGAAAAATAAAAAAAGAGTTTTATCAATAAAATGTCCAAACACTTTATTCCAATTTAAATATTTGATACAATTTAAATGGTGAAATAAATGAATAAAGAAATTTTAAAAAAATTATCTTATGGTATGTATTTAGTATCTAGTAAAGAAAACAATTTATTAGTAGGTTGCATCGCTAACAGTATTATACAAATAAATAATGATACTATTGCTATAAGTTTAAATAATGAAAATTATACTACTAAAACTATATTAGAAACTAAAAAATTTGCTATTAACATTTTACCTACTAACACAAGTATTGATTTAATTAAAACATTTGGATTTGCTAAAAGTAATGATATAAATAAATATGCCAATATTTCTTATCAGCTTATCGATGAAATACCAATTATAAACAATACTTGTGGTTATATTATTTGTACTTTTAATAATCAAATTAAAACCGCTACTCACACAATTATTTTAGGTAAAATTATTAACATGAACGAAATCACACAATTAGAACCAATGACTTATAAATATTATCAAGAAAACTTAAAAGGCCAAACAAATAAAAATGCTCCAACTTATCAAGAAAAAACAAATACATCTAAGAAAAATGTCTTTATTTGTAAAATTTGTGGTTATCGTTACGAAACAAATGAAGATGAACTACCAAATGATTTCAAATGTCCAATGTGCGGCGTCTCAAAAGAATACTTTGAAAAATTGTAGTATTCTTTTTTATTTTTCTGGAATTCCATAAAGCAACTTAATTTCATCAAAAAATAAAAAGTTATGTCGCGGATAATATGTTAATAAAGCAAACAGAATATAACATAAAGCTAACAATACAATTGGTAATACTTTGATATTTAATTCTTCTAAAGAAAGTATTTTAAAACCGACAAACTCAACAAATATATATGTAACAAGCATCAAAGCAATAGATATAAACATATTTTCTCCAAGCCACTTATATAAAGGAATAAATATCAGCAAATAAAATATTACTCCAATAACTGCTTTCGTAATTACTTCAACATAGAAATTATTAAATTTGACTTTAAATTTATTCATTAAAAACAAACTAATTATGGAACCAAAAACTATTACCCCAAATATGATTTTCATATGTTCCCATATACTTTCATTAACAGGAAAAAATATCGCCGTTAAGAAATTGGAAAACAAATCATATCCAAAATGCCATAAAAAAGATAGGAAAAAAAACACTACAACGTTAATTATTTTAATTTTCTTTAAAGTCAAAATTATCACCTAGTAATAATATGCTTTATTCATGTAAGTTTATCCCTATTTTTTCCAAATAATCTAAAATTTGTTCTAATGATACAGCAAATCCTTGCAAATTAATAATATCTCCTTTAATATTATTTACTTTTGAGCTATATAAACTACCTTTGTTACTACCTTTATTATCAATTAACTTCAATTCTTCTATACGCGAATTTTCCAAACTAACATTATTTAAATTACATTTTTTTATACTTATATCCTCTATCTTGCTTATTTTAAAACTAATTTCATTAATATCACAATTATACATAGCCAATATTATAATTAATGAGTCATCCCAGATTACATTAAGAATTTTACTATCATTAAAACTTACATTAACAATTTTTGAATTATAAAAATTCACATTTTTCATTGCAACATTGTCAAATATGCAAAAGTTAAATTCACATTTCATAAAATTTACATTTAACAAGCTAGAATTTTCAAATACAACATTTTCAAATTTACAGTTTGCAAATTCAATTTGTTCAATATTATTAAAAGAAATATTATCCTCGTTAAAATATTTATCAACAATTTTATCAGTAGTATCAATTAATTCAACTAATCGCATCTTCATCCTCTTTATAGATAGATGTAAATAATTCTTGTTCTTCACTATTATTTTTATCTATAACATTTGGAAGCTCAGGCAAATCTCCCAAAGTTGAAAGTCCAAAATAATCTAAGAATTCTCTTGTTGTTCTATATAAATTAGGTTTCCCTGGCAAATTACTTTTGCCACTTATTTTAATTAAATCTTTTGCCATTAATTTTCTAATCATATTTATGCTGGATATTCCTCTTAACTCATCTATTTCTATCCGCGTAATAGGTTGATTATAAGCAATAATCGCTAACGTTTCTAAAGCTGCTTGACTAAGTGAATTAGTTCCTTTAGTAACAATCAACTTTTGATAATAATCCTTATGTTCTTGTTTCGTTGTTAATTTAAAAGATTCTCCAATAAAACTAATTCTAATCCCTCTATTAACTTGATTATATTCTTCCCTCAATTTTTTAAGTAATTCTTGAGCCTCTTTTTTATTTACCCCCATTATTTCACATATATTATCTAGAGTAATTCCTTCGTCTCCTACAACAAAAAGTAAACCTTCTAATATTGCTAATTTTTCCATTTCTTACACCTTTTCTATTAATATATCACCAAAAAGCTCTTTTTGATTCAAAATAATCTCTCTATTTTTACACATATCTAAAATTGACAAAAAAGTTACAACAACCATTTCTTTAGTATAATCTTCAAATAAATCAACGAATTTTACATTTTTTCTCTTTTCTAAATAATTTCTTATATAGATTTTTCTCTCTTCAACACTCAATTCTTTCCTTGTGATTTTCGTATTAAGGGGTTTTTGATAATTCATCCTCTTTTGCAACTCAACTAAAGCATCTTTTAATAAATCTGGATCAAGATTTCCCTCCAAATGGTTATCAACCTCAATAAAATCTTTTAAGTTTTCTGGTACTTTTGTAAAAAATTCACTTCTTTTTTCTTCTAACTGTCTAAACATATCAGTTATATTTTGATACTTTTCATATTCTATCAACTTGTTTTTTAAATCTTCTTCACTATTTATACTAAATTCACTTTCATCATCACTACTATCATCCAAATTTAATAGCAATCTACTTTTTAAATGAATTAATTCCGAAGCCATAACTAAATATTCACTGGCATTATCCAAATCATTACGATCCAGTGAATCAATAAACTCTAAATATCTATCAATTATATATTTAGTATCAATCTCATATATATCCATCTTAGCGGTCTTAACTAAGTGTAATAGTAAATCTAAAGGGCCTTCAAAATCATTAATACATAAGTTCATAATTACCCCCTTTAATCATTACATGTATATCCTTGTGCCTCTAATTCAAAATTCATTATTTTTGCATCTGTATTTTTAGGATAATAAATCTTACTATTAAATGAATTAGCATTTACAGTATCTAAATTTATATTTGTTGTAAAATTAAGAGCATTATTAACTACTGTAACATTAGAATTAATACCCCCAATTGTATTATACGTTGCTGCTAAGGCCTGATAGCTACTGTATAAAGTATTATAATTAACGTCGGTTACTGGAACTATAAATACATCTTGAATAGAATAAACTTTATTATCTGTAAGTAAATAATTGACTGTTTCATAATTTCTTACACACGATAATGTCGCATTCCCTGATTCATCTGCTTGTACCACATGAGCAGGATAATCTTCTTCATTAACTTCCGCAAATGATATACTACTTATATTTGAATCAACAATATCATAAGTTAAATCTGTCCTTCCTCCATTAGGTATTACTTCATCACTTACCATTACTCTTTGAACCAAAGTATTATTAGCATTATATAAATTCATAAAATAATTATATTCTGCCAAATCTAACATTTGATTACTTATATTATTTATTGAAAAACTTATTTGATTATTAGCAATAGCTATGTTGCTTAAAGTAATTATACCATCTACATCAATGGTTAATCCATCAATTAGTTGATATTCATTAACTTTTATATCTGAAGAATCATCACTATCATCTGGATTGTTCCCATTAGGATTAGATGGAGTATTTGGAACATCTACCTGAGGATTAAGATAATCTTCAACATAAACAGCAATGTCCGGCAAATAAATAACAACACCAATAAAAATTATAAATATAAATAATATCCAAATAACACTACCCTTTTTTTCTTTTTTAGTAGCTAATACAGTTGGAGTTAGTTCTTGATCTACAATAACCACTTTTTTCTTTCGCGCCATCATATCATCCCATTTCATTCTTTATATAAATTATACTATATTTAATATCTTCTAACAAGAATAAACTTTAAATTGCTAATAGCACCTCATTATATTCTTTTTTTAATTCTTCTATTTCGTCATCAGTAAGCTCTCTATTTGAGTAATCATAACTAGCCACAAGTTCTTCATGCATGCTTACTACTTTACCACCACTAACAGCTACAAAAGTTGGACTTTTTAATCTCGTAACTCCAGTATCATACGCATAAAACCCAGTTTCATCATACACATAATACTTTTCTAAATTGTTTCCAAAAAAATCTAGTATTTCATAATAAGCATCTGTTCCATTTTTAGTTTTCTCTGGTATAATTGAATCTTTATGTACATATTCATCGCGCATATCTTTAATATCTACATAATAAACTTTTGATACACTAGCTTCTTCAATCGCTGTAATAAGCACCTCAATTGCTGCTCTAGTAAGAGGACAACTAGAATAACCAAATAATACATAAGCAGTTTCATTTTCTAAAACATCCACTATTTCTTTACCAGTTTTATATATAAAAGGATTATCTTCCGGTATATTAACATCTATAACTGATTCATTCGTATCTTCATACGTAAGACCATTATATTGTTCAAAATCTGCTTTAAACTTTTCACTATCACTTACAACTTCTTCTTTGTGATTAACCATCAAAAAGATACAAAGTCCAATAACTAATAAGCCACATATTCCAATCACAATATATAACACTTTATTATTTTTCAACGTCTATCACCATAACTATAATAACAATTATTTTTATAATTGTCCATTAGAATAATTAATAATCTTTACTATTATCAAACTTCTTATCCATCAATAGTTCATGGATTATCTCCTCTTCATTTTCAACACTCAAGTCCTCTATCCTATCAACTCGCAACTTTTCACTTACAAGGATTGCTTCTACCTTCGCTACAGCAGTATCCAAATCATCATTAACAACAACATAATTATAATTATTTATTTGATTTATTTCGTTATAAGCAACCTTAAACCTTGAAATAATTTGATCAATATTTTCCGAACCTCGCATCATTATCCGTCTTTTTACTTCGCGCATTGATGGCGCCATAATAAATATTAATATCGTACTAGGATAAATTTCTTTAATTTGTTTAGCACCTTGCACATCTATTTCAAGTATTACATCTTTACCACTATCAAGCAGTTCCAACACTTCTCTTTTAGGAGTTCCATAATATGAACCATATTGGACTTGGGCATATTCTAAAAAATCTCCATTTTCTATTTTTCTTTCAAATTCTTCTTTACTGACAAAATAATAATCTACTCCATCAATTTCTGTTTCTCTCTTAGGCCTCGATGTATAAGAAGTAGAAAGCACTATATCATTATGATTAGAAAGCAACTTCTTAATAACAGTTCCTTTACCTGCACAAGTAGTTCCCGATATAATTATTAAATCTCCTTTATTTTTAGTTTTAATCACAATTATCCCTCACTTTTTCTAATAATTATACCAGATATAAGATTTATTTCAACAAAACTATTGTCAAAAAATTACAATTATGGTATATTATTAATGAATTTCATGGCGATGTAGCTCAGTTGGCTAGAGCATTCGGTTCATACCCGACAGGTCGGTGGTTCAAATCCACTCGTCGCTACCAAGAGGAATTCTGCTCTAACTTTTATAGTTTCGAGTTTGATAAATAACTAATTCAGAAATGGATTAGTTTTTTTGTTATTAAAAACTATCCTAAAAGAAAGGATGGTATTATGGTAAATATTATTAAAGAAGAATTGCCTATTGAAGAATCATTAAGAAAGAAATTAGAACTTATATGTGAGTTTGCTAAAACAACACCAACAATTATTAATGGAAACATAAGGAAGATAGATAGAACTAATTTAACTTATATTGAACCAAATAGAATTATTATCAAAGATAAAACTTTCTTGATATTCAATTATTCTAATGAAGTCTTTATTGAGAATTTATCCAATAAGATTAAATTATCTGAATTTGAAGATTATTTAAAGACTATCTAAATACTATTTATACCCTAATCAGGGAATTGACAAATCTTTAAAAGATGATATTATATATAATCAATGAAAGAGATATTCTCTAGAAATGGAGGTACATCATGTTAAATTGCAAAGATATAATAAAATTATATAATATGAATTATGTTGAGGAGTCAGTAGTATTTAGACTTTACTAGATACTATTGTCTCCTCTTTTTTAGTAAAAGGAGTTGAATCAAATACATTGATGTTGTTAATGATATGTATGATGATAAGGTTTTAGATGATGATGACATAGAAGATTTAGATTTAAGCAAAGAAAAAGATGACTACGAAAGATAAGCCATCTTTTAGTATAATCTTTTAACAAGTTTTGGACCATTTTGTTGATGTCCATTGCTAAATTGTTTTTTAAATTCTTCTAATGCAACATTATATTCAGTAATAGCTCTTTCATCATATTTTAAGTATTCTCCATAAATATTTCCATCATATGTTCCAACAATATACCAATCATCATTATATACACAATAAGTCATTCCATATCTTCTGCATAATCTAAAGTTTTCTAATTCTTCTAAATCAGAATTAGCATATCTAACTGCATTAATAATCTTTAATGCCTTTTCTTGTTCCTCATTAGTAGATTTCATAAAATCACAAGAAGAAATTAAAGGTCTTGGATCTTGATAATTACATTTAGGATTTCCATATTTTATATTAGTTAAATCTAGTTCAGGATTTTTATATAATATTGTTAAAGTTCTATGATATTGATCAGTATTTCCATATGTTACATCATTTTTTTCATAAATCGTTGGTGTTTTAATATTAGCAGGAAATGGTATTCCATTAGGTTTAGCATATGCATCAGTTCCTATACATACTAAATTTATAGGAGTATTCTCATTCTTATTGTTTTGGGATATATTAACAATGTCTTTAACAGCTTCTGAAAATGCAAGAATGGCATTTTCATTTTTAACTTTATGTGTACATTCTATACTATTGGCAATTAGTACTTCACCATTTCTTTTTAAAGGAACAAATCCAGCAATTTCGTTATTGCTATCATATATTATTAGTATTCTACCATTTCTACATAATGTTGCATGTAATAAATGATTATGTGCTATATCTTGCGTTCTAATACAACAGTTTCCTTTATAACCTAAAGTAAATGCAATTGGATCATTTAACTTCATCATTTCATAAGAATAACCATTAGAACAATATCCTTTAACATATGGAATACTAGATTCAGTTCTTCTTTTCATTTGCTCATAAATATCTAATACTAATTTATAAATTTCACCATTAGATTTTCTTGTTTTATTTCCAAGACATATATCATTTAAAATATCATTTTCTCTTAATCTATAATTATCTGGTGAAACATCATTAATATCGCGTGATGGTGAAAATTGCTTAAATATAATATTTAATTTCTTTAATGTCATAACATCATGACATTTTTCTTTTAATTCATCAAAATTATTATATAAATAACTCCAATATTTACTTAATTCACCAGTTGGATTATTAAGCATATCTATAAAGTGATTGTTTTTTTGATTTGCAAACATAAAATTAATAAATTCGTTAGATATATTTGGCAAATATTTATTTCCTTCTTTTGTAAATTTAACATTATCAACTTTTAAAGCACTTACATTATCAAAGAATGTTCGATTTAATCTACCATAATCTCCATTTAATATTTTCAAAGTTCTTTCTAATCCAAAAGTTAAATACATTTTTATAGCATAACCATAAGTATTTGACATTTCATCTTCATTATCAATATTTAATAATTTTATTATTTGATTAATATGTTTAATATTTAGTAGCATTATTTGTTTAAATGATATTCTACTTAAATAATCCATTCTGCTTGAAGTTTTTCCAAACTTTAAGTAAAACATAGTTTTTAGCACATCAGGAGAATAGAATAGTTTTTTATAATCTTCTTTTGAAATGTTATTCATTTTCATTCTATTATATAAAGCATTTTTTACAATTTCAGTTTCATTCTCATCTAATTCTTGTGTATTACATAAAATTTTGTATACAAAATCAATAAAATGCTTTTTTATCGTTTCATTTTTTTCACACTCATCCACAATAACATTAAAGTACATAAAATCAATACCGTTAAAACTTGAATATCCACCAGCTAACAAATGTGAAAATATCTTATTAAAGTCATAATTATTACTTTTAAGAGATGCAAGAATATCTTTTTCTAAAAAATCTTTAATAAAATTTGTATCTGCATTCTTAAATTCTAAAAGTTCTTGTATCATTTCAGTTGTCATTAGAGATAAAGTTCTTTTATCAACAATAACTTTTTCATCATTAGCAGAATGCCATCTTTTGTTTCTGATAAATTCTCTAGGATTAACAATTTTATCATAATCATCGGACAATAGAATATGATCACTTACATTGTTAAATATTGTAAGTATGTTTCTTCTTCTTGGAATTCTTGTTTTAAAAATTTCATCATCATTTATAATGTTGTAGAATAGTTTGACTTCATCCATTCCTCTAAAAAATGATGTTTTAAGTTGCTTATCAAAGCATAAAGCAACAATTCTTTGAAAGTATTTACTTTCAACTACTTGTTCAAATATTCCCGGACTTTTAATAGTATGTAAAAAGTTTTCTAATTGTCTTAATTCTTCTTCATTAAAAACAATATCTTGCTTATTATAATTTTCCAATAATTCTTTTCTTTTTAATGATTGTCTAGGTGCTAATAATGAATCTTGTATTTTTTCATTTGAAAACATTATTTCTTGAAAGAACGCTGGAACTCTTCTAAATATAGTTCTTAATATTTCAGTATTATCAATACTAAAAATAGCATTTTGAACTGATGGAAGGTTAAATAGTATTTGGGCTTCTTCTTCAGTTATATTAGGCAAAATTTTTACAGCTCTACCATTTCTCATTTTTTCTCTATTATTACCCATACCACTTCTAGCATAATAATTACTTGTCTGACTTAATATAGAAATCTTTTTATCTAATGTTAATACTTGATTATCTTGTTCCATATTTTCCCCCTTTGACAAATGTGCTTAATATTATAACACATTTTATATTCCTTGAACAAAAAAATGTTTAATTATTTAAAAAATATGCTATAATGTAAAGAAATAAAAAGGTGGATATTTATTAGGAGGAGAAAAAATATGATTAGTACAAGCAGTCATAATGATTGGCAGTCAGATAAATATAGAACCTATTCTATCTCTGGTAATCGTGGAAAAGATGCTAATTATCAAGGGAAATGTTATCCAGAATTAGCACCGAAATTATCTTTTTGGAAAGTATGGCATAATAATATTGGTAAAATTTCTGAAGAAGAAAATAATAGATATTATGTACAGGAATATTGGAATCAAGTTTTATCAAAACTAGATCCTGAAAAAGTATTTAGAGACCTTGACTATTCTGTTCTACTTTGTTATGAACCTAATACTGAATTTTGTCATAGGCATATTGTTGCAGCATGGTTTGAAATATTATTAGGTGTAAAAGTTCCTGAACTAAAGGCAAAAGATTATCAAATAGAAGAAACTGATAGACCAGAATATATTAAAGAATATTTAGAAGATGCTATGAGATTAAATAGAAATATGCGAGGATTTAAATCATTGAGAGCATTATATTTATTTGAAAAAGGAGAAAAGTTAGAAGCAAAAGCAGATGAATTAGAAGAAAAAACAGGCAAATGCTATGATGGTTATAGACAAACAGCTTGTTTCTTAAGATGTGATGCTGATATGGCAGAAGATGAGTATAGAGAATTACAAAATCAAAAGAAATTAATAAAAACACAAAATAAGTAATTTAATAAGGGCTAGTATAGACTTATTATTGTTGATAAGGAGTACTATGCTCTTTTTAGTAGGAGGCAGTATAAATGAAATCATATACTAATACGAAATTGAGAAAAAAATTACAAAACAAAGGAATTATACTTGATGAAAAAAAGAAACAACATTTTGATAAATATAGTTATTATCAAGTTATTAATGCTTATAAAAATATTTTTTCTACTAGTATTGAAAATATAGATGATATTGAAAATAATATAAAAAATTCAATTGATATTGATAGATATAGAAAAAATTTCTCAATTTCTAATGATACAAGTAATAGTACTCTATATAGAGGAATATTAATTAGCATATGTCAAAAATATGGTATTAATTTAAAATATACTGACTCAAACGATGAACTTAAAGAAAAAATAAAAGGAATAAAATATTATAATCATTTATATTCTAACAAAGTTATTTATAGTGATTTTATAAGAATTTATAAATTTGAGCATGAGCTTAGAAATGTATTATTAAAATATACTTTAATAATAGAAGAAAGTTTAAAAAATGTTTTGGTTACATATTTAAATAGTATAGAGGCTAAAGATAATTTTTTGACAGATATAAATCAATATGATACAACCCCTAAAAACATTACTAATTCTATTAACTCAATAAAGAAGATATTTGATAAACAAACAAATAAACACTCTAATCCAATTAAAAGAAAAAACGATCAAGAACTTTCAGTACCTTATTGGATTATAATTAATGAATTAACACTAGGAGAAACTATTAAATTAATTATTAATTTAGATAAATATCATATGCAAAATATTTTGGAAGACTGTGTTAATTGTTTTACTAATATTAAAATAAATAAAGATGAAATAACAACTGATGAAGACAAAGAAAAATATTGGAACAAATTAAATGTTATGCGTGAAATATTAAATATTGTTGGTTTATTAAGAAATAGTTTAGCTCACAATCAGCCTATATATAATTTTAATGTTAAAGAGTATTATTCATCAAAATCAAATAATATACATTACATCTTACCAAAAGCACATAATCAGCAAGAGCAATATGTATTAACAACAAATTATATGTCTTACTTGGCAGAATTCTTTGGTAGTGATAGATATAATAGTTTTTCAGGTAATACAAATATTGATTTATCTTGGGTTATATATATAATCTACAAAATTATTTCACATTTGGATAAGAACACTAATATGTATACAGAGTTAGTTTATGTATATAAAAAATATAATATTATTTTGAGACCAGATAAAGCAGCTACTAATAAAATGGATTTATATGAAACAATTTTATCTAAATTAGATGATTATAGTAATATTGATTTTAACATAAACAGTATTAAAGAAAAATATGATAATGATAAAAGAATTAAATTAGATTTAATATCACTAAACAAGCAAATTAGAGATATGCAAGATGAGATGAAATCTTTATTAAATGAAAATAATAAAAATAATGAATGCATGAAATATACACATTTCTTATTTGATAGAGCATATACTAAATATACAGGTATAGATAAAAAGTATTTTGACAAATTAATGAATAATAAAGAAAAATAATCATAAAATATTAGTGTTACATATTTACATTGATCATAAAATATGATATCATGAATATGTAATGAAATGCCTCTCTTTTTGAGAGGGAGAAAAAGGAACGCTGTTCCTTTTTTTCGTATTATTTTATAAAAATTGACTAAAAAATGTTGAAATAAACTATATCTATGGTAAAATGTATCTAGTGATTAGTTGCTTATCAACTATTCCTAAAGTTTCGGATATACTATTTGTCCGTACCAATAAGTAACTAACTAGATATAGCAATATCTAGTTTTATTTATATAAAGAAAATGTATGGCCATACTAACTACTAATGCCCTAGCTTGCTTGAGCTATCCCAAAGAAACTAATAAAACTTTAGAATTAATTTATTTAAAGAAACAAAAAGATAATACATTACATATTACCTTCAAAAATAATTATTCACCAAACATTTCAAATATTTCCATTAGAAAAGATTCTTTCTTTTCCTTTTTATTTCCCTTTTTATTAGTAGGTTCCTTTTCAATAACCTTTTCATCTTGATTTAAAATTTTCTCAAGTTCCCCTCTATCTAACCAAATACCTCGGCATTCCGGACAATAATCAATTTCTACTCCCTTTTTTTCTGACATTAATAAAGTTACATCTTTACATACTGGACATTTCATAATTTTCCTCCTTAAGTAATAATAGTATACCAAAGTCTTCATAATATTAGCAATATATATTATAATAATTATGGTGATAATATGACTACCAACATTTTAAAAGATATAAATAGTTCTTGCATTTATGAAATAGCCACTAATTTAAAACCGTTGATTAACAAAGATATTACGAGTGATATCATAAATAGCATTAAAAATAAAACATATCCTATTACTATTATTTTACTAAAAGATGCTGAATTAATTGGTTTTTATCAGATAACAGCGCATGATAATGATTTCTCTTCATACACTCCTTGGCTAGCCAATGTTTTTATAAAAGAAAAATATCGGCATCAAGGATATGGAAGATTTTTAATAGAAACTGTTCCTAACTATATGAATAAATTAAATATTAAAACATTATATCTTCATACTAGACATCAAAATCTTTATGAAAAATTTGGTTGGAAATTACTAAAGCCATTAAAACTCCCAGATGGCATAAAAAGAAGCATTTATGTTTTACACAACTAAATGCTTTATTTTTTTCTAATCAATTCTAAAATTTGGGTCGGTTGAACAACTTTTATTTTCCCCGCCGCTGCATCAATATCAAAATGTGTATCTTCAATAATTTCTCCATCAATATTGGCTATTAATGAATTTTTAGCAATAATTTCAATATTTTTAGCATTCTTTTTTTCCAAAGCATATTTCTGTTCTAAAGTACCTTTAGCAAGATTACCCAAAAAGTCAGGAATTGCAAACATTGATAACTTTCCTCCCAAATAAACTATAGCATTAGGTGAAGCAATATCAGCACATGGAGCAATTTTTTTATCTAATCCACAATACTTTCCATTACAAACAGCAACAAAGCTCATATCTGAACTATAATAATTTCTACCATCAGCCTTTATTAAAACTGAAGTGGTATTATATTTATAAATAGTATGTATTATTGCTAGTTTATAAGCATAGCTAGCGGGAAAGCCTAAACTTTTTAATTGTTCAAATCTTTTAGTAACTAAAGCTTCAACACCAACACTAAAATAATTAAGACAATATCGATCATTAATTTTCATGACATTACAATCTATTACTGATTCTTCCTTTTCTTTTAAAGTTTGATATAAAGAATTACCAGACCCAAAAGGAATAAGGCCTAAAGAAGCTTTACCACCCATAATAGCATTTAAAAGATGATTAACAGTTCCATCTCCTCCAACAGCATAAATCGTACATTCTTCATATTTAAAACGTCCAGCAATTTCCGCTATCTCGCTTTGATTATCAACAAAATATATTACATAGTCAACAGCTAAAGAACTACATATATCTTTTATTTCTTCAATTCTTTTAGATGTCTTATTCAAATTAGAATGCTTGTTTACAATAAAAATATGCCTCATTTTACTACTTCTCCATCTAAACTAAAGCTTTTAGCTTCAGTTATTTTAACATCAACTATTTTACCAATCAAATCATGAGAACCGATTATATTAACTAACTTCATAGTTTCCGTATAACCACAAACTTTATCAATTCCTTTATCGCTTGACCCCGTTACTAAAACCTTAACTACTTTATCTACATATTTTTTATTACTTTCAAGGGAATACTCATTTACCAATTTATTTAACTTTTGTAATCTTTCTTCCTTTTCTTCCAAAGATGTTTTATCTTCCATCAAAGCCGCAGCAGTTCCAACTCTTGGCGAAAAAATAAATGTAAATGCCCCATCAAACTTACAATAATTTACTATATCTAGAGTCTTTTGAAAATCCTCTTCAGTCTCATTGGGGAATCCCACAATTATATCCGTTGTAATGCTAACATTTTGAACTTTTTCTTTAATCGTATCAAACAACTTTTTATATTCTTCTACTGTATACCTGCGATTCATCTTTTTTAATATAACATCACTACCTGATTGAATTGGCAAATGAACATATGGCATTATATTAGGATATTTAGCAATAACATCGATCATCTTATCAGTAAAATTCCAAGGATGGCTAGTAACAAATCTAACCCGAGGAATCCCAATTTTCGCTGTTTCTTCTAATAACGTTGCAAAATCATAACCTAAATTTAAATCTTTACCATAGGCATTGACATTTTGACCAAGCAAAGTTATTTCCATATATCCTTGCTTCTTTAATTCTTGTACTTCTTTTAATATTTCTTCAATATGCCTACTTCGCTCTCTTCCTCTTGTATAAGGAACAATACAATAAGTACAAAACTTATCACAACCTAATTGGATATTAATCCAAGCTGATATTTTAGAGTCTCTACTATACTTTACATTTTCCCAAACTTGATCACTGTTTGAATAAACTTCTATCTCTTGTTGTCCTAGACATTTAGTAATCAATTCCGGAAGTTCTCTTAAATTATGAGTACCTACAACAATATCAACATACTTATGATTTTTAGCAATTTCTTCAATTTCACTAGGTTGTTGCATCAGACATCCACATAAACAAATAATCAAATCCTTTTTTGCTTTCTTTAAATGCTTACATCTTCCTAGATAACCAAACACTTTATCTTTGGCATTTTCTCTAATTGCACAAGTATTTAAAACTACTATATCAGCATCTTCTAATTTATCACAATATTTAAAACCTAATTGTTCTAAATAATATTTAATTTCTTCTGAATCATGAACATTCATTTGACATCCATAAGTCCTAAGAAAATATTTTTTTCCTTTAAAAACAGGTTTTATATCTAAATCTAAATTACCATAATTTATTTTAACTTCTTCTCTATTCTTGGCAATGTTTAAATCCGGTTTATTCAAAACAGCACCTTCTTTCAAGACTTTATTTTATCACACAACCACAAAATGTGAAAGCGGAATTTTGATGAGTGTGAAATAAAGTTGTGTAGAAAGGTTGTAATTAATCATATTTTATTATGACCATAGGATAGAAAAAAGTATAAAAAACAAAAAGTGTAATAAATACCAAAACCCGCTTTCAACAACCATTCTACCAGTATTTTTTTAAAATGCAAGCAATTCGACATAATGCGACATAACTTATCAAAATATCCTATTTTTCTACCAAAAATTATAATTATTTACCTTGTCACTTAGCATATTTGCAAATTCCATCATTTTTACTTGTGGTTCATAAGTATTACTCTTTTAGAACTTTCAATTAAATCGACATCATTATTAATTTTTTTAAAATATCATCATTTAATAAACTAACAAAACTTTTATCATCCATAGTATCATCTTTATTTAATAATAATTTAAACGTTTATTTTTCAAAAATAAAAGAGAGCTTTAACCCTCTATTTGTTTTTAGGAATTAGTTTTTCAATTCCTCCCATATAAGGTTGCAACACTCTTGGTATTAATACACTTCCATCACTTTGATAATTATTTTCCAAAAGTGCAATCATTGCTCTACTTGATGCAAGCACTGTATTATTCAAAGTATGTAAGTAGTAAGTTCCTTTTTCCCCCTTAGTTCTAATACCTAAACGTCTTGCTTGAGCATCTCCAAGATTTGAACATGATCCAACTTCAAAATATTTTTGTTGTCTTGGACTCCATGCTTCCACATCACAAGATTTAACCTTCAAATCTGCTAAGTCTCCACTGCAACATTCTAAAGTTCTAACTGGAATATCTAAACTTCTAAATAACTCAACAGTATATTTCCACATTTTTTCATACCAATCCATTGATTCTTCTGGTTCGCATATAACAATCATTTCTTGTTTTTCAAATTGATGAACCCGATAAATACCTCGCTCTTCAATACCATGAGCTCCAACTTCTTTTCTAAAACAAGGTGAATATGAAGTCATAGTAATAGGAAGCATATTTTCTTTAATTATTTGATCTTTAAATCTACCAATCATTGAGTGTTCACTAGTTCCAATTAAGTACAAATCTTCCCCTTCAATTTTATACATCATCGCATCCATTTCCGCAAAAGACATAACCCCTGTAACAACATCACTACGAATCATAAACGGAGGAATGCAATAAGTAAAACCTTTATCAATCATGAAGTCTCTTGCATAAGATAACATTGCACTATGAAGTCTTGCTATATCGCCAATTAGATAGTAAAAACCATTTCCACTAGTCCTTCCAGCAGAATCTTTATCCCAACCACTAAATGATTCCATAATTTCCGCATGATATGGTATTTCATAATCTGGCACAACTGGCTCACCAAAACGTTCATTTTCAACATTTTCTGAATCATCCTTCCCAATTGGAACACTTGGATCAATTATATTAGGTATAACCATCATCCTATTTTTTATTTCTTCTTCTAGTCTTGCTTCTTTTTCTTCAAGTTCATCAATTTGGTTATTAATTTCCCCAACTTGCATCTTTATCTTTTCAGCTTCATCCTTCTTGCCTTCCCGCATTAAACCACCGATTTGACTACTCAAATCATTACGCTTAGCTCTTAAGTTATCGCCTTCTAATTTATATTCCCGATAAGTTTTATCATATTCATAAATTTCATCCACTAAACCTAATTTTTCATCTTGAAATTTCTTTTTAATATTTTCCTTTACTAATTCTGGATTTTCTCTAATTAATTTAATATCTATCATACTACACCTCTTCAAATAATTTATTTTTAATATTTAATTCCATTATTTTATTTACTTCTTCTATACTAAATTCTTTTATTAGCAAATTGTATATTTCTTTCTTTAAATCTTTATATGGAAATATTATGTTTTCTACTGGATTACCTAGTAAAATACTATCGTATTCCATATCATCGCTAGAAATACCAACACAATTTATTCCTAAAATATCAATTACATGCTTTATATGATTTAAATATTTATCTTTTAATACTTCTATTTCTTCATCTTTATCTGTTAAAAACATCGAATAACTAACTAATCCCATGACTGGTTTAAATTCTTTTAACATTTTTATTTGTTCATCAGTTATATTTCTTGGATGATTAAATAATTCATATACATCCGAATGACTCACTATTACTTTAGGATTTAAACTTTTATTTTTAGCCTCTTTTAAAATACTCACTGTATCTTCAAAAGTTTCTCTATTCATATGCGATAAATCTATTGTAATTCCTAAGTTTATTGCTTCCCAAATAAATTTTTTTCCTTCTTCAGTTAAACCTCCAGTTGCATATGTTCCTCCACCATATTTATTTTTATTATTCCAAACTAACAATATACTTCTCAGTCCTAATTCATAAAGGTTTCTTAATTCATCAATATTTTTTATAAAGTCACAGCCTTCAATACTAAAAACTACATCTAAATTAGGAAAATATTTTCTAAATAATTCTGTTGATATTTTAAACATTTCCACAACATCTATTTTTCGCCCTTTCATTTCTCGTTGCATTTCTTCCTCACTCATAAAATAAAAGTTAGCAACTAAGCCATGAACATTCTTATCATTAAAATATCCTTGTAACTCTTTAACATACCTAAAATCATTACGCAAATAACAATAATATAACACTGATAATAAATCATAATGCATGTCTATCATATAATCGCTCCTTAAAAATAAAAAGGATGATACCAAAGGAGTGCAAATAGCACGGTACCACCCTTATATTTACTCATTTTAGATAACGGTATTCTCCGGAATTTATTAAATTCAACTCCAAAGGTAGATTCATTATACTTCCAATTTTAGTTTCCACCAACCACTAAATCTCTATAAACTTCCATATAATTACTTATCCTTTATCTTCGCTGTTATATATAATATATCACACCTTCTAAAAATTTGCCAACTATTTTTTCTTTGCTTTAATTAGTTTTTTTAGTCATAATCTTCTAATATCTTTCTCATTTCTTTCTTTGGATCAATGAATTGGTATCGATATGGCTCATGAATGAGATCTTTTTTTGCCATTTTTAATAAAGAAAAGTCCCCCTTTTCTAACGCTTTTACCATCAAAATACTATGCGATAAAGTAGATACTACCTCTTCTAATAAAACACAACTCGGTAATGAAGCCCTAGCTACTTCAGTAGATAATTCAAAATTAGGAATGAGGAAAAAAAATTGCAAATTACTCGCTACATCAAGATTAATATAATGATACTTATC
>ERZ779898.347-NODE-347-length-22069-cov-6.449078_pt1 | contig 22069 bp, 10 predicted proteins | sample MGYA00511902_ERZ779898 | MGnify/ENA primary metagenome ERZ779898 (study PRJEB29588, sample SAMEA2144588) | human gut metagenome | biome: human gut; feature: human-associated habitat; material: faeces | place: Denmark | collected 2008/2010 ...
GATGCTGACCCACTCTTTTTACGCCAAGGCATTGGCGGTAAAGAGGGTTACTTCCAACAAAGGGAAGAAAACGTCTGGAGTAGATAAACAGCTTTGGGATTCTCCCAAGCGCAAGTACAAAGCAATCGGTGAACTGAAACGTCGTGGTTACAATCCGCAGCCGCTTCGTAGGGTTCACATCAAGAAAAAGAACGGTAAACTCCGACCGTTGGGAATACCGACCATGAAAGACAGGGCGATGCAAGCATTATATCTCATGGCATTGGAACCGATAGCCGAAACGACAGGCGACCGCTTTTCTTATGGTTTCCGCAAGAAACGCAGGACAATGGACGCTATCCGTCAGATTGATACGGTTCTAAATCGCCAGCATTCCCCCGAATGGATTTTGGAGGGAGATATTAAGGGTTGCTTCGACCACATCAGTCACGGCTGGCTTATTGAAAATATCCCTATGGATAAAACAATACTCAGAAAATGGCTGAAATGTGGAGCTGTATTCAATGGTAAACTGTTCCCGACAGAAGAGGGTACACCACAAGGAGGTATCATATCACCGACACTTGCAAATATGGCACTTGACGGACTTCAACCACTCTTGGCTGAAAGATTCAAAAGACGTTTCATCAACTATAAGACATTCCACTACAAAGTGAATCTTATCAGGTATGCGGACGACTTTATAATCACAGGTCGAGATAAGGAATTATTGGAAAACGAGGTCAAACCAATGGTGATAGAATTTCTCAAAGAAAGGGGTCTTACCTTATCCGAAGAGAAAACTACCATTACGAACATATACGATGGATTTGATTTCTTAGGTTTCAATGTAAGGAAGTTCGGCAAAAGGCTGTACACATCTCCGTCCAAAGATGCACAGAAACGCTTTAGGGCAAAAATCAGTGACATCGTTAAAGGACATAAAATGTGTAAGCAGGAATCGCTGATACGAATGCTCAATCCTGTGATAACAGGTTGGGGAAACTATTACCGATATGGTGCATCAACCAATGCTTTTCACGGTTGCGACAATCACATTTACAACCTCACAAAGAAATGGGCTTTACGTCGCCACCCAAAGAAACGCAAGTCTTGGGTTGCAGATAAGTATTGGCATGAAATTCGGGGGCGTAAATGGACGTTTGCATGGAAATATGAAACAAAAAGCAAGAAAGTGAACTACCTGACCCTTAAAAGGTTGTCGGATATACATTATACTCCGTACAAGCAAGTCAAGGGGGAGGCAAACCCTTTCGACCCGGAATATGATGATTATTTCTTTCAGCGAAAGGAGCAACAAATGCTGGAATCTCTCAAAGGACGTAAGTCACTCTTATATTTATGGAACAAGCAGAAGCGGACTTGTCCGTTATGCGGCAAGGAGATAGATTGTACAAAAGCATGGAACGTCAATGAAATATCTGTTGGTGGTTCAATTGTACGGCAACTTGTCCATAACAACTGCTACAAGCGAAATAAACGAAACTGTTGAAAGTATGAGCCGATTTCTAACAACAAATAGAAATATTGAGTTGCTTGAGCCGTATGAGGGGAAACTCTCACGTACGGTTCTTAGGGGAGAAGGGGGCAGTAATGCCCTTGACTTACCCGATGTGCAAAAGCAGGGCGACTTCTTCGTGGAGTCACCTATCATTCTGTTTGCCAGTATTATCTGGTATCTCAAAATCTATCAGAACGGGAAGTTTTGCACGTTTCCCCATGCTATCGAGTTTCTGAACCGCCGTTACGAGGATATATTTCCGATACTGACCTCTTATCCGGAGCTGGAGAACTACCTTTCGCCGTTCATGGATGCGTGGCTTGGAGGGGCTGCGGAGCAGCTCATGGGTCAGATAGCGTCGGCAAAAATCCCGCTTTCGAGGATGATTTCACCGCAGCTCTACTGGGTGATGTCAGACAGCGAGTTTACGCTGGACATCAACAATCCCGAAGAGCCGAAAATCCTCTGCGTGGGTAACAATCCCGACCGTCAGAATATCTACGGTGCGGCACTCGGTCTGTATAATTCCCGTATCGTGAAGCTCATCAACAAGAAGGGGATGCTGAAGTCATCGGTCATCATCGACGAGTTGCCCACAATATACTTCAAAGGGTTGGACAATCTTATAGCTACCGCCCGAAGCAACAAGGTTGCCGTGTGTCTGGGCTTTCAGGATTTCAGCCAGTTAGTGCGTGACTACGGGGACAAAGAGGCGAAAGTGGTGATGAACACTGTCGGCAATATTTTCTCCGGTCAGGTGGTGGGGGAAACAGCCAAGACGCTCTCCGAGCGGTTCGGTAAGGTGTTGCAGAAACGGCAGTCCATCTCCATCAACCGGCAGGATGTTTCCACCTCCATCAACACGCAGATGGACGCGCTCATTCCACCGAGTAAGATTTCCGGGCTTACGCAGGGAATGTTTGTCGGTTCTGTATCCGACAACTTCAACGAGCGTATCGAGCAGAAGATTTTTCATTGCGAGATTGTGGTGGATGCCGAAAAGGTGAAACGGGAAGAAAGTGCCTACAAGAAAATTCCCGTCATTACAAACTTCACGGACGAGGACGGCAACGACCGCATGAAGGAAACGGTGCAGGCGAACTACCGGCGCATCAAGGAAGAGGTGAAGCAGATTGTGCAGGAGGAACTGGAGCGTATCAAAAACGATCCGGTGCTGTGTAAACTGCTACCAGATAATGAGACTGTCTAACAAGTCCCCAAAATTGAAAATTATCCCTATCGAAGTTTGAAGTGACCCCCAAAAGTTGGATACAATTTTTTTGGGGGGCACTTCAGTTCTGACGGGTAAAATCGTAAAATTCGGACTTGTTAGACAAATACTTACGCGGTTTCAACCTCAGGTACTGAATCTATCGAATTGACAAATTTAACCAATTGCGGATCTGAATCTTTTTGTATGAGGTTTCGGAGACTCTTTTTCAATTCATAAGCATCATCCCCTGCTGTATTTATTAAATCCATATAAAAATCTTTGTTTTGCAGAATCAATGAACGGCATGCCCCATCGGAAATTACAGGTTTCACTATTTTATCAATAACGTCTCCAGCTTGACTTTTCAAATTACCATGCGATCTAAGCCATGTTTCGAAAAATTGAAACTTTATTGCATTGATAGTCTTTTTACCGATGCAGAAATCATTTCTTATATCGGTAACTGTCGATTTAATTTTTCGTTTATCCAATCTTTCAACTATATTCTTGAAACAATTAGGGAAAGGATTCAAACTTTGAGTTCCAGAAGCAATATCCATCAGAATCTTTTTGCCAAATTCAGTCAAGTTATCTGGCAAGGATTTGATTTTAGCCAGTAAATGTTTTATTGCGACAAACCAATAATATGATGTATGTGCTGTTCTTTGGGCGTATAATGTATCAACACTTATTTCAGACAACGCTTCGAACGCTATTTTATTGATATGATCGGTCAGGACATTGCTTATTTTAGTGGTCAAATCGTAAAAAGATGCGTCAGGAATTACATCTTTAATATTGTTCTTAGTGATATACTTATCCAAATCGGTATTCCACTCTGCTAAATGCTCGATAAATACCTCATCCGTTACACCTATTCTGTTCTTAATATCTTCAAATTGGGGCAATATGTCTGAGAGCAATAATTTATAGCCAAGTTTATGATTTACCATGTATTGTAGTGTTTCATTTAATAGCGGTATATTCCATCCCACACTATTTACTAATAAGTCTCCATGATCCACATAATAGTCCATGAGTTCTGCAACATATTTTATATCTCCACCCTCTATTAAGGAAACGGAATGACCATGTGCCAATTGCATGGCGACTAAATCGTAATATCCAGACTCTTTAATGTTTCGGCCATCAGTTTCTAATTCAGAATGCAACTGATTTATGTAGGTTGAATCTAACGTTACAGGTAAAGGTCTTTCTTCGTCAGATGCCAATAAACGATAGGTTGTAAATATAGCCCCTATATTATCTTTATTTACATTCTGTTCATCAATGCAATTCGTGATCGCTTGCAAAAGCGTTGGAAACGTATAGGTAGAATTATCTTTTAACGTTTTTACAATATCTGCATGGTCGAAATTATCGGGTAGTAAGTTTGCCAAATAATTATCGAGCGCCTCCGAATTTGTTGCTACTTGATAATATTTATATGCTTTAGTTGTCGCGTTATCCCGATAGGCAGCATCTGTTGCATTTGCAGCTTGAATATAATCGATAAATGTATTTGGCTTGACTGTTTTTGCTTCAATCAATGACGTAAAATCGCACGCCAACTTATTTTGCGCAATAAACCTGTCTATTGCATCTAACGTTTTGAAATAGTCGCCGCCATTGAAGTCATTGAACCGAACTATCTTCTTATATAATTGAGCAATCACATGGTTTTGGCTTTCCGTGTCTAAATGCAACAGCAGTTCTTGGTATTCGACAGGGAACACCTGCTTCTCTATGGATTCTTTTAATTTCAATTGTGCTATTCTTTGCCATACACGCAGAATAACATCGCTCTTTCGAGTTAATTTATGCAAACAATGTATAATCTTATCGATAAGCGCATTGTCCATACATTGTATAACTTCTTCTAATACAGTGTCAAATTGTTTATTAGTCTCTGCATATTGATTTATGTCGTGGTCTTCTTCTCCGTTGATGCAGCCTTCAATATATTTTTTCAATGGAATTTGTCGAGCATCTTCAACATCGACACCATATACCAAAGCTGCAATTTCGCGTTGTGTTTGCAGATCATTGTTAATTATTGTTTGAATGCCATTCAGATAGTCGCCGGACAATATTTGTTCTACTGGATTTGCCAGAATATCCGTCTTCTTCAAACAGAACAATGCTATGTTTATCATCAAAATTTCGTTACACCACTCTTGTTTAAGAGCGACCATCTCATTGATATATGATATAATTTCCCTAACATTGGCATTAGGATTTACCAATCTGAATATCCGATTTATAGTTTCTTTCGCTTCATTTTCTGTTTCTCCAAATGCTTCAACAAACAGTTTGTTGAATATACTTCGATAGTCGGTAATAACAGGAGGAGCAACACGATAAACAATAGGGAAAGTTTTATTGATAAAATACTTGGTCAGTTGTTTCGTTTGTTCGTCGGTCTCATCTCCGAATGCACAAGCTAAATGTGTTTCATCGAAAGGAATAACAGCCCAAACATTTTCAAAACCGCTATCGGCGAAGAACGTATGGATAGAAGACCATAATTCTTTTACTTTTTCAGCGGGGAGACGATCCATGTTGTCAAAAAAAAGGACTAATTTACGTTGTCCTTTTTCCTTGATAAAATCAGAAATGTCTTGCATCCATGTTTTGAACTCGTAAACCGTTGGTTCGTCTTCGCTCAAAGTCTCATAGCAAACGTCCTTTTCGACTTTATCTTGATAAATAGCTAACATATAACTCCATCCATATTTATGATCTTTGCTATATGCCCATTTCCAAACGCACAATGCAATAAGAACTGGCAGTGCAGCTATGATAATAGACAATAAAGAAAACCACCATGTTGTGGGTGTAGGTTTTACTGCATACGCAATAAATGTAAATATCGGAGTTAAAACTGCAACCAAAAATGCCGCAACCATACCATTACTGATAAGGGGATATTTTTCGGTTACGGTCTCCGTTTTACGGGCTAATAAATATTTCAGCTTTTCAGACCATGATACGGTTTTCGTACCTCCACCTTTGACTTTTATTGTTGCATTTCCAGATAGGATACCATCATCAATAAGTTTGCTTGTAAGCAATTCCAATATAGAGCGGCGTTGCAAGTCCTCTTGATGTCCCCATGCGTCATACTCAAAAAAGTAATAGTCGTCTGATAATTCACGTTCCAACATTTTAACCACGTTGGATTTTCCAGATCCCCAAATACCTTCGATGCCGATAATTCGAGGTAAAGTACATTCCTCATCCAATGAATCATTCTGACAAAAATGGCGAGCAATAGTTTTTGCCAACCTTTCTTGCGAACCTCCATCGAATTTGTCAATACCACACGGTTTATTTTGGATAAACCGCGGATATTGCTGTTTGGATTGTAGTTTTGTTTCCATATACGTAATTTATTGATTATACGAACTCCAAATAATTCTCCCGATTTACCACATGAAACTCGGCATAGGGATAGGCTTCTTGGAAGGCTTTCGGTGCGGCCGGCATTTTATTTCCCCACTTGAACTCCAAGGCGGTAAGACTGTCGGCACTCTCCTCAATCAGGTCGATTTCCTGTTTGTCGTAGGTGCGCCAGAAATAGAACTCCCTGTGCAGTCCCTCATTGAAGTTCGCTTTGCGCCGCTCTCCGATGATGTAGTTCTCCCACAGCGCACCGACATCCTGCCGAATGGCCAGCGGTGAGAAAGCCCCGATAATGGCATTGCGAATGCCGTTGTCGTAGAAGTACCACTTGCCAGCTTTTGTAACCTCCTTGCGTAGGTTACGCGAATAAGCCCCCAGACGATAGATAACGAAGACCTTTTCCAATAGGTCGAGGTATTTTTCAACGGTCGTCTTGCTCATGCCGAGTTGTTTACCTAACTCTTCGTAAGAAACTTCGCTGCCCAACTGAAAAGCTATCAATCGCAGTAGATCGCGCATCTTGCTCGAATTTTTTAAGCCGTCAATTGCTAAGATATCTTTAAGCAGGTATGCACCGACAATATCACGTAGGTAGTCTGTTTTACGTTCATAGTTCTCCATCATTACTACTTCGGGATAGGAACCGTAAATCAAGCGCGCTTCGAGGTTCTGGCGGGTTTCAAGTGCCGTTTCCGTCTGTGCGATTTCCCGTTGCGAGAATGGTGTAAGGAGAAATTGCGTACTGCGGCCGACCAACGGTTCACCAGTCTTATTCAGCAAATCGAATGACGAAGAACCACTTGCCAAGACACTTATTCCCGGTATTTCATCAACTATCAACTTCAGAATACTACCGATTTGTGGTATGTTCTGTGCCTCATCAATAGCCAGCAAATCAATACCATCCAATAAATGCCGATAATTGGCTATTGAGCGATTCTCCAATAGTGCTAATGTGTCGTAGTCTTCGCCGTTGAGCATCATCGTCCTACCTGAATAGTTGTCCACAATTTTACGCATCATTACCGTTTTACCAACACGGCGAGCACCAAAAATCAGTACTGCTTTATTGGGCGCGATTCGTGCTGTAATCTTCTCTTGAAGTATTCTATTTACTGTTTCCATACCTTATAAAATATAATGCAAAGATAATCATATTTTTTTAATTGGCGAATTTTACAAAAAAAACGGGCTATTAAATGGCGATTTTTACAACCACAATCTTATGGAAGTTGTTTCATTGTTTTTAGTAATGATATATGTTCATACTATGATGACTCAATAATTTACCAGACATACGTTTCTGAAATTTGTCCTTATAGGAATGAAAAACTCACATATATTGTGCTAATTAATATATAATTAAATGAAAATAAAAAGACAGGATACGAGTATTCCTGTCTTCTCATATGTAATGGATATTTTTTTATTTTCTCATCCGCTCCAACTCCTCATCACGCAACATTCTCTCGTTCAGTTTTTCCTGCATCCTGTCAATGAAATAGGTGCGGCTTTCGTTCTTCCGGCGTTTGATATCAGTGTAGAAGCGGTAGCAGTCTTTAGAATCAACCCCGAATATCTTATAGAGAAGTGGGGCGAGCTGTTTGAGCGGCATATTGCCGTTGTTGATGCAGCCCATCACGTCTATGCCGTAGATAAGTTCCACGAGGTCGATGGCATTGCCCGTCCATTGAAGAAGGCTGGCGGTGGTTTCTGTTGCGTTGTTGGCGGATATTAGTGGTGGCACTTGGGGCGTGGCAAGGAATTTCTGCATCTTTCTTACGAAAGACAGAGCCTTGCTGACGTAGGCGGCAATCTCTCTTTTTTCTTCTGACAGATTACGTACGGGATGGTGCTGCAACTCGATTTCGATGTAGGCAAGCGCGATGACGGTAAGGTTCATGTCCATGCCGCCGTTGCACAGTTCGATCACTTGGGTGGCGAAAGCCGTGTATGCCGTTTCCATATTGCAGTCGCCGGCTTCGTTTATCAGGCGGAAAAAGTCGGTTTCCGCCAGCAAGAAATAATTCATGGTTCTGTCAATTTTGAAAATTACACTTTGTTTTCTGCGTGCGCACATGAATATAATTGGCAAAAAACGCGGCAGAAAATAAAAAATCCAACACTCAATTTTACAAAGTGCTGGATTTCAGAGGTATAAAATTCAGTATTTTTTCACAAGGACAAATTATCTCCGACTTAAATTGTTTGTAATCGGAACATTTATTCTATTCCTGAAAATAGAAATGTATGCTTGCCGCACATTTTGGCTATCTTGCTTTTTTATCAAGGATATAGATAATGCGACATACACCGTTGGGATAGCTTTTCAAAGAGGAAAGCGTCCAGTGTTGCTCTGGCAGAGCCGACTTAAAAAAATGTCGTCCGCTTCCGGATATGAAAGGAACGGTGTATAGTATGATTTCATCCACAGCGTGCATCCGCAGCAGTCCGTTTATATAGTCTGCCGTGTCCGGTGTGGCTTCCGCGAGGTAACGGATGTTTGTGCAGTCTTTTCTCCATTCGTGCAGCATTGAAATGGAATAGTCCGGTGTCACACGGTAAAAGGCTTTCTTCCTGATTTCATCAAGACCGCAACGGTCAAGGCACAAATCCTGATGTGCTTTATCATATAACTCTGAAGAAAGACATCCGTCCATCGTCAGTACGGCGAGAATCTGAACTTTACCCATAATCGTTTCCTTTCGTTAGGCAAGGGTAAAAAAGTAGCGTGCAATTCACACTACCTTCAAGCGATGGCTCTGGTAAAGCCTTTACGGAGAGTACGTGAATGCACGCTATGCGTAAGCATAGCATAAGCATCACGCAATCGTCTCCGTAGTTCCAATTTACCAGATTTTCGCTTGAAACGCCTTGCGGTCTTATCCTATATGTTGGCGGCGAAAAGCTCCTGCCAATCGCCGTTTTTCTCAAATGTTATGCAAAGATAGCCAAATTCAGTGAATTACGGGCTATGATTGCTTGAATTTATATTTAAGTCCATACTCTTCAAGTTTGCTGTATAGTGTTGTCCTGCCTATGCCGAGCAGTTCTGCGGCGACACTCCGGTTGCCGTTTGCCTGTTTCAACGCACGCAATATCCGCTCCTTATCCTCCGCGTCATTGCGCAAGGCGAAGCTGACAGTAGAGGTCGGTTTCGTCACGGCAAGTTCCAGATGCTCTTTCATGACAACACCTTCCTGCGCCTGCAATACAGCACCCATAACTTTCTGCCGAAGTTCCCGCACGTTGCCCGGCCATGCGTGTGTCAGCAACGCTTTACGTGCTTCGGAACTGAACCCGCTCACGCTACACTCCAGCTCTCTGTTTGCCATATCACGGAAGAACTCTGCCAGCGGCATAATGTCTTCTTGACAGTCACGCAACGGAGGAACGGTTATCCCGAAGTCGTGCAGGCGGTACAGAAGATCCTGCCGAAAACGCTTTTCATTCACCGATACCTCCAAATCTTCATTGGTAGCAGCGATGATGCGGACATTGAAATTCCGGTCTGCCTTGTCTCCGACCGGGCGATACCGCCTCTCCTGTATGGCACGGAGCAACATCTGTTGGGTTTCCAACGCGAGGTTTCCTACCTCGTCCAGAAACAACGTGCCGCCTTCCGCCTCATGGAAATATCCTTTCTTGGCATTGTCCGCACCTGTAAATGCACCTTTGACGTGTCCGAAGAAAGCCGACGGTGCAAGCTCTTTGGAGAGTGAACCGCAGTCCACCGCCACAAATGGCTTGCCTGCACGTTTGCTCTTGTCATGCAACAGGTGGGCAATATGCTCCTTGCCCGTGCCGTTCTCACCAAATATCATCACGCTCATATCGGTGGCGGCTACCAGCCTTATGCGGTGCATGATTTTCTGAAAGGCGGAACCTTCACGGGCGAATATAGGCATACGGCGTTGTCCTGCCTGACGTTCTTTCAGTATGGAACGGATCAGGGGGACAAGTTTATCCTCCACAAGCTGTTTGGGAATATAGTCTATCGAGCCGAGTTTCATGCTTTCCACGGCGGTATTAACTTCGGCGTAGTCGGTCATAATGATGAAGGGCTGCATCTTTCCCTCCTTTCGCATCCAGCACAAAAGGTCTATGCCACTGCCGTCAGGCAGACGCAGGTCGGCAACCACGATATCATTATCTGTTGCCTGTTGCAGATGTTTCTTCGCGGTTGAGAGGTGGTAAGCCTTCATATTGCGGTAGCCCTCCCGTGACAGCATATTGCAGACATATTCGCAATACACGATGTTGTCTTCCACCACAATTATTTTTGTCTTATTCATCTTCGTATTTTCTCCTTTCCTCTTCTGCCAACCGTATTATTTCCACTCCCTTATCCAGCACGGCAGTCACGGCATGGCTTAACGCTTCACCATCCGGGAGAGCATCGCCACGAAGCAATCCGTAAAGTACATTCAGCGGTTGGTCGGCACGGAGCACCTCCCACGAACTGCGCAGGTGGTGGATCAGGGAATCCAGCTTTTGCAGGTCTTTTTCTTTTGCTGCATCCCGTACCGCCTGCATTTCCTTTTCTGTTTCAGTTATCAACTTTTCCAGCATGACGGCTTCATTGCCATAGGACAATAAGGCGGAAAAGTCCGGTTTCCCGTCCGGTGTCGCTTTTATGGCACACCTGTCGGAAACCTCCATCAGTTCCGATATGGAGAACGGTTTGAACAGGCATCCGGCAAAGCCTTTTGCCAATAGTTCCCCTTTGTTACAACTGCCCGAAGCGGTTGCCACAACCACCGGGATTGTTGGTGAATTGCCCACGTTGGACGAACGCAACAGTTCCAGCAATTCGAAACCGTTTATATCGGGCATATTCAAGTCTGTCAGCAACAGGCTGTATTCTTTCTGGCGTATCATTTCCATCAGTGCCGCAGCATCGGTGCAAGTGTCGCAGTGTATTCCTTCTTGGGAATACATCTCTTTCAGCATCAGAAGTAATACCTCATCATTGTCAATGGCGACAACATCATGGAATTTATTGTTATGATAAACAGGTGTATTGCTTGTATATCCAAGCTGTTCTTCAGCTTCCTGCATAGAAATTTCAACTGTGAAACGACTGCCTTTCCCTTTCTTGCTGTCTAAACGGATTGTTCCGCCAAGCATCGACACAATATTACGCATTATGGCAAGCCCAAGCCCGAAACCCTCCTTTGCGGCGGCATTTGATAGACGTTCAAACGCACCGAACGCTTGTTTCTGTTCCTCTTCTGTCATGCCTGTACCTGTATCTTCAACGACCAGTGTCAGAACTCCATTATCATATTCAGTAATCAAAGAAACACCGCCTTCTTCTGTGAACTTGACAGCGTTTGACAGCAGGTTATTCCCGATTTGTATTATTCGCTCTTTGTCGGTCAATACAATGGCATCGTGTCCAGTCTTCACGGACAAGGACAGCCCTTTGTTCACGGCAACAGGCATGAACTCCGTTTCAAGTGTGTGCGTGATTGCTGAAATCCGGCAGGGTGACAGACGGGGCTGTTCCTTGCCGTTGTCCAGGCGGAAGAAGTCAAGCAAAGTGTTAAGCATATCCCGCATACGGTCGGAGGATTGCAGTATGTTTTGGATATACTGCCCGGACTTATCCTCACACTGTTCTTTCCGTATCAGTCCGGCATAGCCTGTTATTGCTGTCAGCGGTGTGCGCAGTTCATGGGTGATAGTATGTACCGCCTTCTTCCTTGACGTTATCAGTGCCTCGTTCCGTTGTACGGATTGTTCCAGTTGCCTTATCAAATCAGTTGTCTTGTGCTTGTATTGTTTAATGCTTTTTGCATCACGATGTATGATGATGTAGGAAATTAACAACAATAGAAGAACGAATCCCATTAAACCGCCTACTTGCATAAATGACTTTTCACGCATGGCAACTATTTCGTTTTCCCGGCTTTGCAGTTCGGTTTGTACCTTTTCTTCTATTTGGCAAATCAATTCTTGCAGTTGTCTGTTAAGTTCTGCATTACGAGCTGCAAGGCTGTCGGCTTGTTCCGACAATTGGCGATCCTGCACTTTCTGTTCGCTGATTACGTTTCTATTGACCGAATGAAGGATAGTGGTTGATACTGCTGGAGTTACTTCCTTTTTTTTGCCGAATATGCCTAAGAAACCTTTTCGTTTTGGCTTTTTGGACTGTTCCTGCACACTTTTCTGTACAATAACCGGAATTTGATTGGCTATCTTCTTGTTAATAGATTGTTGTTCATCCATTAACCGGACTATCTGGAACATCTGTCGTTCCTTATCCTCTAAAAGACTGCGCACACTATCGATGCGCTCTGCTGGATAGGTGGCCTTGAAACGGCAGAGCATACTGTCCATTGCCATACGCCGTGCATGGTAATGCTCGATATCTTTATCGTTCCATTCCAGTATTGTTTCACCCAATAGAGAAAATTTTATCATTTGAATATTGATATTGTTTATTTCTTTTCGGAGCTCGTCTATTTTTTTATTGCCAAGTTCTAATGCTTCTATCTCCTGCCATTCATAGAGGCTATTATATGCCATACATCCGATAAGAATGGAGATAAGTATATATCCCAACCGTATTGCCTTATAGAAATTTCCTGACCGCTCCATTATTTTAATGACATTGATTTTTGGAACATGAATAAAAGTTTATCTTTTTCGTTCATGCGGATATTATCAGAATAACCGTCTTTTGTTATTTGATACCCACATGGCTTAACCATAAAAATGCCTAAGCCCTTAGTGTACGAACTTACTTCTGAGGCATAGTCTTTACTTGTATTTAATGGAACTTTCCCTTTAATATGACACCACTCATTATTACAACTGATGTCTTCAATCTCAGACATCAGTTTTTGCAAATCTGTAATAGCTTTGGAACTCGCTACTTGGGGTATCTGCAACTCAAAACAGAGCATCGGTTCGAGAATGTCCACACCTGACTGTTGCAAAGCCAGCCTGAAGACATAAGGGGTCAGCTGTCTGAAATCAGCAGGTGTACTTACCGGGCTATAATACTCGGCTTGAGTAAAAGTTACTTTCAGATCTGTCACTTCCCATCCATGTAAACCAGATTGGCAAGACATACGAATCCCTTCAAAAACGGCATTTTGAAAAGAATGGTTCAGATAACCATAGGAGATGTCACTTTCGATTTGCAACCCTGCCCCTAACGGTAAGGGTTCAAGAGTCAGCCCTATTGTGGCCCAGTAAGGGTTGGGTGGTACTTCGATCTGAATAATCTTATTGACCTTTTTTATAGGTCGTTCTTTGTAGATAGTCTTGATCTCATCAAAATGGACCTTTACGGAAAATCGTTCTTCCAGCAATGTCTGTATGATTTCCTTTTGGGTCAAACCATATAACGAGATTTCCAATTCATCACTATATGAGTTTATGGAAAAGGACAAAGACGGGTCTTCAATCCACAATGTATTCAGAGCGGATATCACCTTGCTTCTCTCTTCGGGCTTATTTGGCCGGACGGAGGATTTGAGAGCGGGATGCTGATGAGATAATCCTTGAATCAAACAAGGTTTAGCACCTAAATAATCTCCGATTCGAAAATCTTCTATATCTTCTACAATCGCGATATCATTGGCACCCACTTCATCAACATTTATCTCTCTGCCCTGATAAATAGTCTTTAGATTTTTAATCTTGATGAATTTTTCCGAATCGTTGATTCTTACAACGTCTCGAAGTCTCAGACTTCCGTCAATTATTTTAAGAAAACTTCTTTTATGCCCTTTGGGGTCATGCTCTATCTTATAGAGATAAGCTGAAAGTCTGTTTGAGACTGATGCCGGAGGAAGTATAAAAGAAGAAATGGCGTCCAACAACTCATTGATACCGATATTGAACATTGCTGATCCATGTAGCACCGGATAGACTTTGGCTTTTGCCACAAGAGCGATTATCGTATTCCAATAATCAGCCGGTGAAATTTCGCTATCCGCCAAATATCGTTCTAATATATCGTCGTCATGGTTGCATACAAATTCTTTGTATTCTTCCTTTATATATGTTTGGGAGCAAACCGGATAAACCGATCCATCGACAACAGTTTGCATAAACAGGACATCTTGCGACAGATTTGTTTTTATATCCATATACAAACGCTCCAAATTCACACCGGCACGGTCAATCTTATTGATAAATATAATTGTCGGGATTTGCAGCTTTTGTAAAGTACTGAACAGCAACTTTGTCTGCGCTTGTATGCCTTCCTTTGCGGATAAGATGAGGACTGCTCCATCAAGCATTTTGAATGTCCGCTCCACTTCCGCAATAAAATCCATGTGTCCCGGAGTGTCAATGATATTGCATTTCACTCCATTCCAGATAATAGATGTCGTAGAAGCCCGGACAGTAATTCCTCTACGTTTCTCTATATCCATAGAGTCCGTTATGGTGTCACCATTATCCACACGGCCGCACTTTTCCGTTGCTCCACTGGCAAACAGCAGATTCTCGGTTACGGAAGTTTTTCCTGCATCAATGTGAGCAAGAATTCCTAAATTTATAATATTCATTTGGATTAAGCAATAATATACTACAGTAGATGCATTGTCGAAACGCACCTTTTAATACCTCCTCGTAGCATATGAGAACTACAGGATTACTAACTCGTATTAATATGTATATTATTACTGCCGCATAACGATTACAAAATTACACAAAAAAATATATCTAACAAAAGTGGGAGGATTTTTTAACTTTTTACCATAGACATTTTATTAGGGAAGCGTAGGTTCAACTGGCAAGTACAAATAAGTAGAAATGTTTGAACAACACCGTTTTAGGAAGTTGAAAAATCAAGTTTCTCTCTCGGTATAGCGTTTATTTTGGCCAATATCTTCTTTAGTTTAGCATTTGTGTATTTCCCATTCGTGTTCTATTTAGCTCCTTATTATGAGTATGTAGCAAGTTACTTATCAAATTCAGCCTCTTTGAGGGTCAAATATGGTTTTGCAAATGGTGACTGACAAGACATAAACAAGGTCAGCAGGAATTTTTTACATAAATGGACATGAATGTATATAACCTAAAATAAGAATAAATTTTAATAAGGGCTGCCCAAAAAGAAAAAAATGCAGTTGCCATCCTATAGATACTTGCAGAAAGGATAAAATTTACTTTTAGACCTTTTGGGATAGCCCTTATTAATACTTCAGATAAAATTCCTTAGGTTATATTTTCAATCCTTTGGACCGGGTTTCCTCCTTGGCATACAGTCCCGGACGCCCGATTATGACATGGTTGGCAACGATACTATCCGCCGGACTGCGTATCTGCGGCGGTGCATTTTCGGGATATTGCGCCTGCCTGTTCCTCACATCTTCCGCTTCCGGCTTGAGCTGTTGCCCTTCATTCTCCTTTTCTGCGACTTCGGGCGTGGGTGGCGCAAGCTCCAGCTGAATTTTTCGGTCAAGGGCGGCAAGTTCGGACTTCAACTGCTTCAGCTCGTCCTCCTTCTTCCACACCTTACCCGCTATCTCCTGTAACTGCGGTATCTCCATCTCCAGCACCTCGTTCTTCGCCTTGTACTGGTCGATGATGGAGGGTATCCTCTCCATCGCGTTGAGGAAGTTGCGGGCGGCGGCCAACGGGTCAGCCATCGCCAGATGCCCGTTGTTGTAGGTGTACTTGTAGTTCCCCTCGACCACGAAGCGGTTGTCGGTGAACTCCAATCCCTCTTTGAGTATCCTTTCGCTCACCACCTTTATCGGAAAACCGTAAAGTTCACCGACCTGCGTGTACAACCCTCCGGTCGTGGCATTCTTGGCTATCTCCTGCAAACGCTTTCCGATGACCTTCTCATCGGCGGAATCCACTCCGTCCACCTTTATTATATTAAGGCGGTTGCCCTCCTTGTCGGTCTGCACCACCGACAGGAAGCGGTTCCAGTCCTCCGTCATGGCATCTATGAAAGCCGTGTTGTTGCGCAACTCGCCGGTCTTTGACTCCAGCTTGAACTCCGAATCACGCTTGCCCTTGTTGAACGACTTGCGTTCCCCTTCGAGCGATGCGATCCGCTTTTCCAGTTTCGCCTTGTCCAACAGGTCGGTATTGCCGGAGAGCAACGCCATGTATTCCGAGAAATTCATGCCCGATTTTTCGTCCATTGCCCCCTCGTCGATGGTACGCGCACCCATCGCACCGCTTTTGAGCTGGCTTATGAAAGTCTGCTTGCAGTGCAGGAGGTTGAACTTGTAGCTGTCCAGTGACTTCTCCACCGCGTAGATGATTACATCCACGTTGTTCCCGGCGAAATGTTTGGCAATCTCATTACCTGCCCTAACTCCGCGTCCGTCACGCTGTTGCAAGTCGGACGGTCGCCACGGCGTATCGAGATGATGGATAGCCACACACCGTTTCTGGGCGTTCACACCCGTTCCGAGCATAGAGGTAGAGCCGAACAGCACACGCACCGTCCCGGCGTTCATGGCGTCTATCACCGCCTTCCGCGCCTTGTCGGTCTTGCACTCCTGAATGAAGCGCACCTCGCTTGGCGGTATACCGTAGTCCTCCGTCAGTTTGCGCTTGATTTCCGAATAGACGTTCCACCCGTCGCCCGGCTGGTATGTCCCCAAATCAGAGAAAACGAACTGCGTGCCTTTCTGGGCGTCGTATTTTTGATAATACTCCGCGATCATCTTGGCACAGTGACTCGCTTTGTTGTCGGGATGATCTTCGTAATTCGGGTCTATCATGCGCATGTCGAGTGCCATTTTCCGGGCATAGTCCGTGGCGATGAGCATCTTCGCCTTTTCTTCCGTTTCCGAAAGCGGCAGCCTGCCCAACAAGGTGGCATCGCCCGTCTTGGCGAACTGCATCAGTTTCTGTATGAAGTCCTCCTGTTCCGGCGTGGGCGGTATATGGTGCAGTATCTCGTTCTTGGCAGGACGGTCAACGCCCACATCCTCCGCCGTGCGGTAGTCCGTGATTTCATTATAGAAGGCGGCAAGCTCCGGCACTTTGATGAAGTAGCGGAAACGCTCCTTCTGGACCACATTGTTCGTCACGTTAAATTCAAAATCCGTCGTCTTCTTGGCAAATATCGCCGCCCAAGCGTCGAAACACCTTATGTCCTGCCGTTCCAGCTCCTTCGGGCGCAGGTACTTGAACAGCAGGTACAATTCAGTCAGTGAGTTGCTGATAGTCGTGCCGGAGAGGAAGGTCGCACCCAAGTCTTTTCCTGTGCGCTCCTGTATGGTGCGTATGGCAAAGAGCATGTTAAGTGCCTTCTGGCTTCCCTCGCTGTTTCCCAATCCCGCCACACGGTCGTGGCGCGTGTTGAAAGTCAGATTCTTGAACTGGTGGCTCTCATCTATGAAGATGTGGTCGATGCCCATCTGCTTGAAATCCACCACGTCGTCCGTGCGTGACTTTATGGCGTGTTCCACCTTCTCCAGCTTCGCTTCAAGGTTGTGCTTGCGCTTCTCCAATCCTTTCAGCATCGCCCGCGACACGTTCTTTCCCTGCTGCCGTAGCACTTCGAGGTTTTCCTCCACCGTGTCAAGCTCTGCTTGCAGGATGCGCTGCTGCAATTCCGGCGACTGCGGTATCTTGCCGAACTGGTCGTGCGACATGATGACGCAATCGTAGTCGTTGTTCTTTATATTATTGAAGAAGCGCACACGGTTGGCGGTCGAAAAGTCCTTCTCCGAAGCGTACAGAATACGTGCGTTGGGATATGCCGCCTGATAGGTGGCTGCAATCTCCGCAACGTTGGCTTTCAGCCCGATAATCATCGGCTTGTGTGCCAAATTCAGACGCTTCATCTCATGCGCGGCGATGCACATTATCAGCGTCTTACCGGTTCCCACCTCGTGGTCGCAAATTCCGCCGCCGTTCTGTTTCAACATCCAGACGCAATCCATCTGTGAGGGATAGACGCTCTTGATACCCCGGCTTGCCAGCCCTTTCAGGTTGAGGTCGGGAAAGGTCTGATGGGAGCCGTCGTAGCGCGGGCGCACGAAACAGTTGAACTTGCGGTTATACATCGTCACAAGCCGCTCCTTGAACTGCGGCGACTGCTCTTCGAGCCATTCGGAGAAGCCGTTTCGTATCTCGTCAATCTTGGCGTTGGCGAGTTGTATTCCCTCGCTGTCGCGCATCTTGATGTCGTTGCCATGCTCGTCCTTGCCGATGGACTTCATCATGTCAGGGCAGGTGTTGTGCAGGGCGTGTTTTAGGAGGTGCATACCGTCATAGTTCCGGTAATACCCCTTCACCAGAAACTCGTCCGTGATTTTCATGGTGCGGTAGCCGCACACCACCGAAAACTCGTCCATGCTTGCGGAATAGGCGATTTTCACCTCCGTGTCGAACAGCCGGCTCATGTAGGCGGCATAGACACCCGTCGGAATCCAGCGTTCCCCGAAATTGAAGTCCAGATCCTCGAAGGCGATGCGCTGCGGCTCGGCATCTTTCAGAGCCTCCAACGCCTGCTTCACCTCCGGCATACGCTCATTTTCGGGATTGTCACCCATCCATGCCTCTATGCGTTCCGCTTTCTCTATGACATTTCCGGCGATGAAACGGTCTTTGATTTCGTAACCGGTCACGAGCGGATTGTAGTAGATGCGCCCTTGCAGGGCAGTGAGCAAATCCTCCGCCGTGCTGTCGGTTATCTCCCGCATATAGTCGAGATTGACCGTACCATATTTGTTGAGCGACGCAGACAGGGCTTCTTCGGGAGAGCCTACGTTGGCATGGCTCTCCACCGCGAAGGAAACAGGATGCTCGAAGATGTCCGCCTTGACGAACTTTCCGTTTTCCATCCGTTCCAGCGAAAGGATGTCGCGCCCGCCCGCATCCATCATCACTAACTTCACGTTCTGCTTGGCGTTGAGGTTGCCGTAGCGCATGACAAACTCATCGTAACAGGTATTCAGATGCTCTCGCCACGGAACATTTGCCTCGCGCCGGAGCGATTCATAACGGTACAGACGCTCGTAGGCGTCACGCAGCGACACATACAACAACGCCTTTTCCTTCTGGTATCCTTTCAGGTCGAGCGGCTGGAATGTCGCCCCGTATGGCGTGATGTCTTTCAGGTAGCCGATGTTATGACGCCCCCGGTCAGCCACCAGCGACCCTTCGCGCAGGTGCATCTCCGGCGTGCGGTGGTAGGCACGCGGAGAAAGGTCCACGACTTCCTCCTTCGGCTTTTCCGCTTCGATGTCGGGGAAAAGGAAAGTCCCCACCGCTTCCGATGGGGTATCTGTAACGGCAGGTGCGGCGACTGCCTCCGGCTGTGTTTCCTCCTGTCGTGGCTGCTCACGGGAAGTTTCCGGCACGGCTTTCACTTCCGTCTTTTCCGCCACTTGTTTCTCGTTATGCTGCCTTGCCAGTTCCCGAAGTTCTTTCCTACGCTCCGGCGTCAAACCCATCATCATTTCATAGAAACCGTTGATGGGAGGATTGGTATCCCAGTCCAGTGTGGCATAGATGTCGTCCGGGTCGGCAGGCTTGGCGGTGTTCTCCGCTTTCACCTCCTTATTCTCCATTGCGGGTTTTGCAGTTGGAGCTGTCGGTGTAACCGTGACTTTCGGTTTGGGCGGAGTGGACTTTGCCGTAACTGCCTTTTTCACCGTCTTTTTCTTTTTGGAGGTTTTCGGTTGGCTGACCTCTTCCGTCATCCCCCAGAGGTCAAGCAGGGTGAGCTGCACGCCTGCGGAATATTGCGGGCGCGGTTCTATCTCCGGCTTTTCATCTGCGGGTTGCGGCTTTTCTGTCGGAGTTTCCACCGTCTGCGCCGAGGATACTGTTTCCAATTTTATGGCAGGACGCTCTACTTTATTTTGAACGGCAACTTTTTCTTCCGTTCCTGCCTGCCGGATTGAACCCGAATACAAGCGCATGGCAAGCCTGTAATGGAAATCCTCGTCGAGCATACGGCGCAAATCCCCGGCGATGCCTGCTGCCTTGCCCTCGTGCAGATAAACCATAGCGGGCTTCCCGTAGGGGTCTGTGTCAAGTTTCGCCATCGTATGCACGATGCGTTCCGGGTGGTGGATGAAATAGGCGTTGTCGGTCAGGGCGGTTTTCGTGTCCGTCTGTATCACGGTCATCAGCCGCTCGTCCTGCGACATTTCCTTCTTGCTGAGGTTCTTTTGCAGGACAATCAGGTCACTGCCCACCTCCGTGCCCGCGTTGTCCGTGAACAGGTTGTTGGGCAGGCGTATCGCGGATACCAGATTGGCCTGACTGAACAGCTCGTTACGCACGGAGGTCTTGGTGCTATTCAATACCCCTTGCGAGGTGATGAACGCCACGATACCGCCGTCACGCACGGCATCCAGTCCTTTGAGAAAGAAATAGTTGTGGATGGTTTTCTGGGCGGAGCGTCTGCCGAATGAGTCGCTCCGCTGAAACTCAGGGTCGAACACGGTTATGTCTCCGAACGGAATGTTGGACACCGCCAAGTCGAAATAATTGTTGAACGGTCTTTCGATTTTCTCAAAACCGCAGGTGCGCATTTTCTGGTCGGGATAGAGATGCCTCAAGATTGTACCCGTGAGCAGATCCTTCTCGAAAGCCATCACATCCGCATTGGGGCTGTGCCGCAGCATGGAATCCACGAACACGCCGACACCTGCCGACGGTTCGAGCATACGGGCGGGGCGGACGCTGTAATCTGCCAGCACGTCCGCGATGGTGTCGGTTATCTCTTTGGGGGTGTAGAAAGCGGTCAGCACGGACGCTTTCAGCGAATCCACAAACCGCTTGTACTCTGTTTCGTCCTTGCTGTTCTCACGGATAAGCCTGTGCAGCTCCACCGTCGGGGCGAACAGTTCGAGGTCGGATTTCGCCCACCGGACGGCATCCGTCAGTTCCTTTGCAGGGTTGAGGATACATTTCAGACCGCCGAAACCGCAGTACCTTTGAAGTATGGCACGCTCTTCGGTTGTCGCTGTCCTATTTTCCCTGTCAAGGATGAATGCCGTCCGTATCGCCTCGATGTTGTCCCGCAGTTTCTGTTTGCGGTTAAACGCCATATTCGTCTAAGTAAAGGACGGTTGCTCCCGTCAGCTCCGTGTAGAGCAGGTCGTAATCGGAAGACAGGGCGAAATTGTCATCCGAGAGGTCATAGACGGAGAACACGTTGCCGACAAGCGGCAGCAGTTTCAGGACAAAGGCTTCACGCTTCTCTTCCGGCACTTCATCGGCAAACTCGTTTTCCACGACTTCGCGGAGGATGGCGTAACGGGAATAATGCAGCCCGCGCAGCAGCGTGTCCATCGCCAGTTCCTGCGCACCATCGGCGGGATAGCCTTCAAGCCGTGCCCTCTCATACGTTTCGGCGGCACGGTCGGCCCGTTCCCGTATGAAAGCGGTGTCGTCAGCCTGTTCAAACTTGTTCGTGCGGAGATAGTCCAGCAGGTACAGACCGTAATAGGAAAAGTCGGTCTGACCCTCGTTTTTCTTCTTGTTGTTCATTACTTTGGATTTAGCGGATTGATAATTAACGGGATAATCGGTTGGAAAAAGGAAGAAAAAGGCACTCGGTATCCCTCCGAGTGCCACCACTAAATCCAAAGTATGAGTGTAATCCGGTATCGAAGAACAATTCATTACTCTGAACAAGTGGCAAAGTTAATACTATTTCTTCCGTCCTGAAAATTTCTTGTCCTTTTTAGCCTCCGGGAACACAAAAGTCGTGTTATATTCCCCGTCAAAGGCGACAACAGCATCGAAACTCTTGCCCTGTTTGCTCTTGAACCCTTTGAGCAGCTTGGTATGCCCTTCGGTGAGCAGGTCTTTGATTTCATCGTCGGACAGGGTGCGTCCCGCTTTCAGCCGGAACACGGGCAGTCCGCACTCCGTGTTGTCGCAGCGTACCACCTTGCCGTAGAACCGCATCCTGCCCGTGCCACACTTGGGACACGCGCAGCCGGAGTCCCCTTTACGCCGGCCATCAGAAATAATAAATTCTTTGTGCT
>ERZ779898.354-NODE-354-length-21731-cov-4.371517_pt1 | contig 21731 bp, 22 predicted proteins | sample MGYA00511902_ERZ779898 | MGnify/ENA primary metagenome ERZ779898 (study PRJEB29588, sample SAMEA2144588) | human gut metagenome | biome: human gut; feature: human-associated habitat; material: faeces | place: Denmark | collected 2008/2010 ...
CCAAAGGCGGCCCGCTAGAGGAGGCGATATATTTGTCGGTACCAAAATCGAAACGAAAAGAAACACCACTCACAGTACTGACCGATGCACAGCAGTTGGCGGCGTACACAGTGTTATTATGCTCAGATGAAAAGCGATTTCCGAAGAAATATAGACTATCGTTTACATCGGACATTGAGAAAGAAGCAGTAAATATTGTTGCGTCCACATCAAAAGCCAATGCTGTATTTGTGAATGACGAAGAAAGTTATAAATTGCGCCGCACATATCAACAAGAAGCTATCGCACAAGTAGCCGGGCTGCAAGCTAGAATGCAAGTGGCTTACAAATTATTCCCGCAGCTCAAGACAATGGGAGAAGCCGATAAAAAGAAGAGAATCAACATCGCATGCTGGTCCGGCCAACTATACAAAGTCAAAACCGGGTTGATAGCATGGAAGAAATCGGATGCAGAAAGATATAAAGATTTAACCGGTCAGTAATAAGGTTACAGGCCAACCGCTGTAAAGGCCGTATCCCGCCAATGCGTATAACGTCCGCAATGTGAACCCGTCCGGGAACGTGTGGTGGAACAACAACGCGTACGACTGGAACGGGGTGGCCCCGGATTGATATTGACCAGACGGAGTAGCAACAGCGAAACCAGTGTCGATAGACAAGGAGCGGGAGGCCTGGTCTCCACGAGAGGAGATGAACAAAATGCCGCGACGGTGGCAGCTTATGCTGGTCCGCCTGCCAGCGCGGCGTTCCGACATGGAACAAAAATCGGAATCAATCAAAGATAAAGTTACAGACTTTTCCAATCTTTACGAAGCCATGGAGCACTGCACCCGCGGCGTCAAATGGAAGCCGGGCGTGATACAGTACCTGCAAAATGGTTTAATCAACACATATAAGCTCCAGCAAGACGTCGAGAACGGCACATACAAAATTGGAAAGAAAATCCATTTCAAAATTTATGAGCCAAAGCTTCGCGATGTGGTAGCTATGAGGTTTCGAGACCGTCAAATTGAGCGATCGCTATTGGACAACTATCTCTATCACGAGATCACACGTCACTTTATATACGACAACGTTGCTTGTCAGAAGGGTAAAGGCACGAAGCTCGCAATCAAGCGGCTTAAAGTCATGATGATAAAAGCGTATCGCCTATGGGGCAATGACTATTACATCGCTCAATTCGATATCCGCCATTTCTTTGGGTCCACGCTGCACACAATCGCAAAGCGAGCGATCCGGAAACGGGTTCGAGATGACTGGGCAGTCGATATGGTCAACATGCTTATTGATAGCTTTCTGGGCGATCGTGGCATCGGACTGGGGTCCGACATCGCACAATTTATCGAGTTGTCAGTTTTGGACGGCATGGATCACTATATCAAAGAGCACTTGCATGAGCGGTTTTATTTGCGCTACATGGACGACTTTTTGATAATCAGCAATGACAAGGCCAGGCTGCAGTACGATAAAGGAATCATCACAAAAGGATTGCGTGGTATTGGTTTAGAGTTACATCCATCAAAGACACACATCACGCCGGCCCGTCGTGGCATTAAATGGCAAGGATATAGATACCGACAGACCGAAACCGGCAAGATTATCATGACGGTGGATAAGCAAAAGATCTATCATGAGCGTCGAAAACTCAAAAAGATGGTACGGCTTGTCAAAGCTGGCAAGCTACCGAGAGAAACTGCGGGCCACAGTTTGCAAAGCTGGCGGGCACATGCGAAAATCGGAAACAATCATGGCGTTATCGCAAAGATGGAAAAGTATTATAAAGGTTTATGGGAGGACAAAAATGTTTAGCAAAGTCGACGAAAGCAAAAAAGCGCACGATCAGGAAGTAGAGAATACCTTGATTCGTGCAAAATTGGCAAAAGCAGAATCCAACGTAGACTATTTGTCTATGATGAGCGGAATCGATTTGCCAGAAGAAAGCACCGCGCAGGGCATGGAAACAGAAATCGAAGGAGGAGAAGACAATGAGTAAGCATTACAACAAAGTAAAAAAATGGTTTGATATGGGAATGTGGAGCATTGAAGTCGTAAAGAGCGCAGTCAAGAAGGGCTGGATCACTAAAGACGAATTCAAAGAAATCACCGGCGAAGAATATGACAACGGCTGAAATCATAGAAATTCAGGACGAAATCATAAGACGTCAGGCGGTCATGATTAAAGCTATGGCTCTACAGCTTGACGCCGTTGAAGCATGGGGAACGGAAATTAAACTGATTGACACGTTAAAAGAGAAGCTGGAGAAAACATGATGGATATCTTCGGGCAGATTTACGGGTACGCTTATAAATCAATTTGCAACATTACAACAGGCTGGCCATTCAAACTTGCCAGTGGGGCAGTGCTCTTAACCGTTGCACGGCATGCCGCCTTGTTTACGGCCTTTTCACTGCTCGTTGCACTTGATTTATTCGCTAAATTCATTGCGCTGTCTTACAAGATGATAAAAGCTCAGGGCGCTGAAAGCCCATCGCTGTTGGAATCAATCAAAGCAATTCCGGAAGCACATCGGCAGCGGATTATCAACTCGCATGAGATGAAGACGCAATTCATTGGAAAAATCATCGTTTACATCTTGGCAGTCATTGCGGCGGCACTGGTTGATTTTATGATTGGCCATCTTAACTTTAGCCAGATAGTCATCGCTTACCTGGCATCGACGGAACTTCTGAGTATCGTAGAAAATTTGGACGATGCAGGCGTGTCAACCGTGCACGAATTGGTTGGATTGATTAAGAGAAAGAGGGTGTAAAGATGAATGTTATCGATTTATCAGACTGGAATGAAAACATTGACTGGTCACGAATTATAGACCAGGGAATAGGCGGCGTAATTGTAAAAATTTCGGAAGGGTGCACGCTCAGCGAACTTTTTGCAAAGAACATTGCCGGCGCATCCGCACGTGGCCTTCCGTGGGGCGTTTACTGCTACACCCACGCACAGACAACAGCACGAGCGGAAGAAGAGGCAGCGGTCGTTATTGACGCACTGGGCACTTTGGGATATGGAACACCGGATTTAGGAATCTGGCTCGACATCGAGGCTCCAGAAGTAGTAGGGCAGGATGCTGATGACGTGACCGCAATTTGCAGCGCATTCATATCCGCCTGCAATGCCGCCGGCTATAGCGCTGGAATCTATGCAAGCCTATCAACGCTGACAGACTGCATCAACGTTAATGATCTTGCCGACTATGTGCCGTACTGGTGCGCTCAGTATGCTGAAAAATGTGACTTCTTGGGTTATTACCCTGACAGTAGACTTGCAGGGTGGCAGTGCACAGACAGCTACAATATAGACGGAAACAATTACGATCTGTCAGTTTGGTACTAGGAGGCCCGAAATTGTGGATAACAAAAAGCAGAGACTTTATGTTACTGCCGCTCTTGCTTGCGTCGTTCTTCTTGCCGGCTTTGTGTGGTTCTTCTGCGCGGGCAGAAGCGCTGTATCAGATATCAGAAGGGGAGCTCAATCAGTTACAGAGCAACTTGATAGAGCTGAAAGCGGACAACGAGAAGAAACAAAGTCTCTTGAACGAGCAGCAGAAGCAGCTTCAACTAGTCAACGAACAGCTGGAGAAATCCAGAAAATTGAACGAAGAGACGCAGACCTCATTAGCGGAAGCGAGGAAATCCTTCATCGAGTACGAGAAAGAGGCGGAACGGAAAATCAGAATTAAGACCAGGCAGAGAAACCTGTGGATTTCCATTGCCGCTCTATGTGCAACCGCCGCAATAGCCAAATAAAAAAGAGCCGTATCTACACGTAAGAATTTGTGCGGATATGGCTCTTTTTTATTTGCAAAAATACGAATTATTTTAACGTTTCTAATCGCTTAATGCGAGTCAATTTACAACAAAAATTCCAAAAACAACGTATCTATACGGGTAAAATAAATATGATTTTGCCCCAAATTTTGCCCCAAATATAGCAAAAGTCAATAAAATAATGAGAAATAACAGTTACTAATGAATGATGAAAAAATCCTTAATAAATGTAGGTAATATCGAGAGAAAACATTGATAGAAAATAAAGAATGAGAATGATAAATAATGAGGGATAAATAGGTTCCGATAACGCTAAATTATCGGAACCTATTTAATCATCAATCTTCCTTATCATTCCTGTTTTTCCTTTTACTCAATCTTATTACATCTTACCTGTTTTTATCAAGGCTTTATTTTTACCTTCTCCCTGTTTTGACATGGAGTTCAAAGACAAGCGTATAAAGAGAAATGGCTGGTATGTTTTCATATTTCCTGATGAACATCTCAATTAAAAACACCACAAGGAAATCCGGTGTCTTTGTTTGCCCAATGAGTTCGGTGTCTGCATGGTCTACGGCCGCTGCTGTACATGGTACGACGGCGCGCGCCATACATGAGTCTCCCGTCATTTCTGCAAAAGGTGAGATTTTCGGATTTTCCTGTGATGTTATTTACCTGATCAGGGAGGGATGAAAAGAGGTTAACCCATGGACGTCTGCTTTCCATACTTACATTCCCTATGGCCATCTCGGGGATTTATGGATAATTTTTTTCCATGCTGCAGGTCTTTTAAATCCTTCTACTATATAAATAGGAGAAATGTCCTTTATGTGAACATGATGGACAAAATTCTAATGATAATTTCATAATTATGTTTATTACTTACCACCTATTGGTGAACACGCGGCTTTCTCATCAATGATTGATATGTTTTTAAAAGGGAGGTTGTTAAAAAAGGGTGCTTATGCAATATAAATGTATGGAGAGGGAAATCAGGAAGCTCTCCATGGAAGGATTCTTTTTCCTTATCTGCCTTGTATATCGCGAATATTCCGGCCGGAATGCAGCTTTGGCAGAGAGGAATCAATGAATCTCTGTATACAGATTTCCCGCTTTCCCCTCTCCGGCTCCCAGGGCGCCCTGGGAGCAGAACGGATTCTGCAGAATACGTTAAACCATGACAACCAAGCCAAAGCACGGATACCATTCTATACAGCATGAGCCCGCATTCCCGGACGACAAGTTCAGGGCTGCTGCAGGAAGTCTCCTTCCTGCAGTACAGCGTTGACGCCTGATTCTGAGAGGTCCGCAATACTGACTGGAACGGATGACCATCCGTGTTTTTGTGCTGCTTTGTCCGTTGTTTTCATGCAAAAAAGCTGCGACTATCGATTTCTATCGACATTCGCAGCTTTTTATTTATACAGGATAGTTTTTATTTATTTGTGAAGGCATAGAGCTTTTCGGTCACTCTTTTGACTTCTGCATCCATTTTCTCTGTATCTATGGTGAGGAGTTCTTTATGTTCCATCACCGGTCTGCCGTTGATAATGACGGTATCCACATCCATGGAGTTACCGGCATAAACGGCCAGGGAGACGCTGTCAAATCTCGGTTTCCAGTGGAATCCGGTTCTGTCTACCAGAATGATATCTGCCAGGAAGCCTTCCTTTAATTCACCAAGATTGTCATAACCAAGGCATTTGGCGCCATCTTTGGTGGCCATGTCTACTGCTTCTTTGGCGGTAATGGCGAAGGGATCATAGTTGGCCGCCTTGTGGATAAGGGCGGTGAGACGCATTTCTGCAAACATATCAAGCTTGTTGTTGGAGGAAGCGCCGTCGGTGCCGATACCTACAGTAATACCTGCTTTTCTCATTTTGGGAACAGGGGCAATGCCGCTGGCCAGTTTCAGATTGGACGCGGGATTATGGGCTGCGCATACATGCTTTTCTTTCATGATGCGAATGTCATCATCCGTTACATGGACGCAGTGAGCAGCCAGTGTAGGCCTTTCAAAGAGGCCCAGGGAGTCCATGAGGGCAATGGGGGTCATGTGGTATTCCTTTTCGCAGTTTTCCACTTCCCCCTTTGTCTCAGAAAGGTGGATGTGAATGGGCATATCGTATTTTTCTGCCACGTCCCGTACTTTTCTGATATAGTCAGGCGGGCAGGTATAGGGAGCATGAGGTCCCATCATGACTTTGAAGCGGCCGTCCCCTGCCCCGTTCCAGTTCTTGTAGAGTTCTACGTTTTCATCGATACCTTTCTGTCCATTGGGACCGATACCGGCAAGGCCTCTGGCCAGATTGCCACGGATGCCCGCTTTATCAGCGGCTTTGGCGCAGGCATCCATGAACATGTACATATCGCAGAAGGCAGTGGTGCCGCCGCGGATCATTTCAGCAAAGGCCAGTGTACTGCCCCAGTAGACGATGTCGTCATCCAGGTGGTCTTCTGCCGGCCAGATTTTATTCTGCAGCCAGTCCATGAGGGCCATATCATCAGCATAGCTTCTGAAAAGGGTCATGGCCACATGGGTATGGGTATTCACAAGTCCCGGCATGGCCAGCATGTCATGGCCGTCGATGATTTCATCGTACTCTTCTTCTTTTGGGTTCTCCGGGAATTCTTTGATATATTTGTCTTCTACAGCTATATTCTTGTGTTCGGTGACTTTTCCGTCCTGCATAAGGCCGATATTTTTAATGAGAATTTTCATGACAGCCTCCTTCAGTCAAGTCCCAGGTATTTTCTCTGGGCTTCAGTGAGGGTATCGATCTTGTAGCCCATGGAAGCCAGTTTGATGGAAGCTACTTTGGTATCCAGTTCATGGGGCAGTGTGTATACCTTCGATTCCATTTCGCTGCCATGCTGAAGGAGATACCGGGCAGCCAGGGTCTGCATAGCGAAGGAAAGGTCCATGATTTCAGCCGGATGTCCGTCACCGGCAGCCAGGTTAACCAGACGGCCTTCGGCCATGAGGAACACGGTCTTTCCGTTTGGCAGGACGTAGCCTTCAATATTTTTCCGGGCTTCAAATTTCCTTGTGCAGATTCTTTCCAGATCTTTTCTGCTGACTTCGCAGTCAAAGTGGCCGGCATTGGCACAGATGGCGCCGTCTTTCATTTCCATGAAATGGCGTTCTGTGATGATGTCGATATCACCGGTGACGGTAAGGAAGTAGTCCCCCAGTTTGGCTGCTTCGTCCATAGGCATCACTTCAAAGCCGTCCATAACGGCTTCAATGGCTTTGATGGGGTCCACTTCGGTAACGATCACATGGGCACCCAGGCCTTTGGCGCGCATGGAAACACCTTTGCCGCACCAGCCGTAGCCTGCAATGACTACGGTTTTACCGGTGACGGTAAGATTTGTGCTGCGGATAATGCCGTCCCATGCAGACTGGCCGGTACCGTAGCGGTTATCAAAGAGGTATTTGCAATAGGAATCATTAACTGCAATCATTGGGAATTTCAGTTCATGATTCTTTTCCAGAATCTTCAAGCGGTATACACCGGTGGTTGTTTCTTCGGAGCCGCCGATCAGGTTCTTCCTGGCATCTGCTCTGGTGGTATGGAGAAGGTGTACCAGGTCTCCGCCGTCATCAATAATGATATCAGGCATATGGTCCAGGGCTTTGTTCAGGAACATGGTATATTCATCATCGGTGCAGCCATGCCATGCATACACAGTAATTCCGTTTTTCACCAGAGCTGCTGCAATGGGATCCTGGGTGGACAGCGGATTGCTTCCTGTACAGATGACATTGGCACCGGCAGCCTTCAGCGTAAGGGCCAGGTAAGCTGTTTTTGCTTCCAGATGGATGGACATGACGATGGTTTTGCCTTTAAAGGTCTGATCTTTGATAAATTCTTCCCGAAGTGCATTCAGGGCAGGCATGAATTTGGCTACCCAGCGGATACGCTGTTCCCCATTGTCAGACAGTGAAATATCACGAATCATAGAATCACTCATAATTGTAAACTCCTTTCATAGTTCTTTATGGTTACATCATAGGGTGGAGTCAGGACTCCTTTTTCTGTGATGATGCCGGTAATCAATGTATGAGGCGCCACATCAAAGGCAGGATTAAAGACAGGCATATCTTTCGGTGCCGTATATATGCCCCTTATCTGCCGCACTTCTTCTGGATTTCTCTCTTCTATGGAGATTTCGTCTCCGCTGGAAATAGAGAAATCAAAGGTGGAAAAAGGAGCGGTAATATAAAAAGGAATATGATGGTAAGCGCAGAGTACGGAAAGGCCGTAGGTACCTACTTTATTCGCTGCGTCGCCATTGGCTGCAATGCGGTCGGCGCCTACGATGACCGCATCAATTTTCTTTTCCTTCATGACCCATCCGGCCATGCTGTCAGTAATCAGAGTGGCAGGAATTCCATTTTCCATAAGTTCCGTACCGGTCAACCGGGCTCCCTGGAGAAGGGGCCTTGTCTCATCGGCATACACTCGTTCAATCTGCTCTCTTTCATACAGGCGGTAAATAACGCCAAAGGCAGTACCTATGCCGGCGGTGGCCAGGGCACCTGTATTGCAGTGGGTCAGGATGCGGAGATTTTTCCTCCCTTTAAAGAGGTCTGCCCCATGGTCTGCCATGGCGCTGCAGAGGGCCTTGTCTTCTCTTTCAATGGCCTCTGCCCTTTCTATAAGCCCTGCCAGGGCTTCATCTTCCGGAAGAGTATCAAAGGTATGAACCATTTCCCTGACAGCCCAGGACAGGTTCACTGCCGTAGGACGAGCAGCAGCAAGCTCCCTGGCCGCCCTGTGGAAAGCATCCTTTAAAGAAGGGCCTGTGAGCCCTTCTTTTTTGATTTCCTTAAAGGCCAGTACCATGCCGTAGGCCGCCGCCACCCCGATGGCCGGAGCACCGCGGACAGACAGGCGGGAAATGGCCTCTCCCACTTCCCTGCTTTCTCTGCAGTGAATATAGGAAATATTTCCTGGCAGTTTTGTCTGATCAAGCAGTACCAGTTCTCCCTTTTCCCATTTCAGGGACCAAAGTGCTTCACTCATAAGAGATGGAATCCTCCAAAATCTTTTGCTGCATGGTGACAGCTGCATTCTGTATCAGGGTCATAGGTCTTGGAAAGGATGGTAATGATTTTCTTGAAGCTTTCCAGGTTATGGTTCATGCAGTCCACCACTTCCCTGTGGGAAAGGGGGGTATCAGAAATACCGGCGGCAAAATTTGTTACCATGGAAATGGTAGAATAGCAGATTTCCGCCTCTCTGGCCAAGACACATTCCGGCAGATTTGTCATGCCCACCACATCAGCTCCCCATTGACGGTAAGCCTTGATTTCAGCCGGTGTTTCAAAACGGGGACCTTCAGTGCAGATATAGGTTCCATGGGGATGAAGAGTAATATGCTCTTCTTCTGCCGCCCTGATGATGGCCTGGCGAAGGGTTTCGCAGTAAGGATGGGTCATATCCAGATGGGCTACGCCATAATGCTCTCCGTCATAGAAAGTCCCTTCCCTGGATTTTGTCATGTCGATGAACTGATCAACCAGAACCAGTTCCCCTGCCTTATAGTCGGGGTTCAGAGAGCCTACGGCAGTGGTGGAAACTACGGCCTTTACATCCAGCATTTTCAGGGCGTAAATATTGGCTCTGTAATTGATTTTATGGGGCGGAATGGTGTGATGCACGCCATGACGGGCCAGGAAGATGATTTCCTTATCTCCGAATCTGCCGGATTCATAGCTTGCCTTTCCATAGGGCGTATCGATGATTTCTGAATGAAGATCAGTCAGGATGCCGGGATCATATACACCGGTACCGCCAATAAAAGCCAGTTTACTCATTGTACATTTCCTCCCTTTTCATTAAACCATTTCACAAGAGTTTCTCTGGAAATTTCATATTTTTTCCCACAGTAGTGGCATTCTATTTCTATATGGTCATCGTCCAGGAGGCCCTGCTGTTCAGCCAGGGGAAGACCCTGCAGAGAATGCTTGATGCGATCTTCTCCGCAGGTGCAGCGGAAGGAAACAGGAGCGCTTCCCAGAAGGACATAATTTTCTTTGTTGAGAAGGGTGGATAAGGACGCTTCTTTTCCAGTCTCATCAAAAAGATCCCACTTCCGGTCTTTTGCAAAAAGCTCTCCAAAAAGTTTTTTATCCCCTTCCGGCATGAGCTGGGCGATAAAGCCGGCCATGCGGATGATCTTCCCCTCTTTGTCTGTCAGGGCTTCGATTTCTACGTGAGACAGGGTCTGGTCAGAAGAATTGATATAGTCAGATACACAGGAGGCCGTATCTCCGTCAGAGAGGTCCACTGCCGATACATAGGGCATTTTCAAAAGGGAATAACGGGTAACGAAGAGTTTTCCCCTGCGGCTCACCCATTTCGCTTCCTCAGCGGGGGTGTAGGGAATGGTGCCGTCATCGGGATTTTCGATAAATCCCCGCACATACCTTCCTTCGTAGGCATCGGCATGGATAGTCCCTAAAGGCGAATTAGTCACCCATTTCAGGGAGACCCCTTCATGATTTTTAAAATCCATGGCCAGGATGGCGGCTGCATTTAAGACCTTTCCCAAAATGACCGCAGAAAGAGAAGGAAGATGATGAATTTCCTGGGCCCTGCGGGCTGCATCTGTAACATCGGCTACAGTGATACGAATGCCGTCGGTGCTCAGGTAATGGTCAATCCGATTCATTTCACTCATAGGTATGACTCCTGTTAAAACATAAATAATTACTCTATTATTGTAACACTAAAAAGAGGCCGGTGCTTGACAATCTTTAAAGGATGTCGGATTTTACCGCTCTTTTTCCTCCTGCCTGTCACTATAGACAGAAGGCAGGATTTCATTTCCCTTTTGGAAGCTTCCCGTATTCCTTACCACTAAAAAAGCGGCAGTCCTGCCGCTTTTCGGTTATTATACTTTCAAATCCCTGATGGCCTGCGCCCTGTCTTCTTTTCCAAAGACAGAAGAACCGGCGACCAGAATATGAGCGCCCGCTTTTTTGAGAAGCGGTGCATTATCCCTGTTTACGCCGCCATCCACTTCGATAGAAAGGGAAAGTCCTTTTTCCTTAATCATGGCGGAAAGGGCGGCAATTTTATCAAGACTATAGGGAATGAATTTCTGCCCGCCAAAGCCGGGATTCACAGACATAATAAGGACGAAATCAAGAAGAGGCAGGACCTGTTCTATGGAAGCAAGGGGTGTGCCCGGATTCAGAGCAATACCGGCCTTGATTCTCCTGTCTTTAATGTTATGAATCATGCGGTCCAGGTGCGGCACTGCTTCTACATGGAAGGATACCATGTGAGCTCCTGCTGCCTCAAGGCCTTCCAGATAGGCTTCGGGATGATAAGTCATAAGGTGAACATCAAAAGGAAGTTTTGTACAGGGCCTTAAGGATTGAATGACTGGTACGCCAAAAGTAAGATTAGGTACAAAGCGGCCATCCATAACATCCAGATGGACGTAGTCAGCGCCGCCTTTTTCAATATCCTTGAGCTCATCTGCCAGACGGGAAAAATCTGAAGCCAGTATAGAGGGAGCAATTTTCATAATTTACCTCCTTGGATTCCTTATTTCATCCAGTATTTCAAGATATGACTGATATCGCCGCTGCTGAATCAGTCCTTCTTCCACCGCCTGCCTTACAGCGCAGTCCGGTTCTTTGCCGTGGATGCAGTCATTGAATCGGCATTTCCCCAGGAAAGGTCGGAAATCACGGAATAAATAGGAAAGATGGTCCCCTTCAATCCGGTCAATATCAAGATAGGTATAGCCCGGTGTATCCATAAGGAATCTCCGATCTTTCCATTGAATCAGTTCCGCATGGCGGGTGGTATTCTTTCCCCTGCCGGTATGGCGGCTCACTTCACCGGAAAGGAAATGGGATTTTCCAAGTATCCTGTTCAGAAGAGTCGATTTCCCCACTCCGGAGGGTCCGGAAAAAGCTATGATTGGTCCTTTGAGGGCACTGGTGAGTTCTTCAAGCCCCTCATCGTGAAGAAGAGAAAGGGAAAAGGCGGAATATCCGGCTTTTTTGTAGTAGGTAACAGCCTTTTCAGCCCCTGCTTCATCTAGATCAGCCTTATTAATCACAATCAGTGGTTCAACGCCGGCCTCTTCAGCCATCACCACCATCTTGTCCATAAGGAAGAGATTCAAGTCCGGGGTACGGACGGCTGATACAAGTACAAGCTGGTCTATATTAGCGGAAGGAGGACGGTAGAGCACGGTTTTCCGTGGATACACATGAGTAATGACCGTCTCCCCGCTATTTCCAGTTTCAAAGTCCACATAGTCCCCTACCAGGATATCGGTACGCCGTTTCAGCCTGCCCCGGGAGCGGCAGAGAGACAGGGCTCCTTCACTGCCGTATATGGTAAAATAGCCATTCTGATTTTTCAGAATCAGTCCCTTCATTATCAAAGCTCCCGATCCTGAACTACAGAGCCGTCAATGACTACCTGTACATGTACGTTTCCGCTGCCGGAAACATCCTTGCTCACTGTGCTTCCTGGAGCCGCTTTGCCGCTATAGGCAGTATGCTTCCCACTGTCATCGGTGACATAGATTTCTACCTGCCGTGCATTGCCGCCTTTAGGAATGGAGATATTCACAGTGCCGGTCTTAGTCTGGGATTTCTTCTTTCCAACAGTCAGATTGACCACATTGGAAGAGGTGGATTCACCGCCTGCCGGATCCTGGGAAATGATGATGGCGCTGCTGTCATCGGTAGAGGTACCGTCAGAAGCATTGATGGTACCAACGGAAAGCTTCATGGAAAGCAGTGTATTTCTGGCATCAGCCAGTGTCATGCCCACTACATTGGGTACATGGACCTTTTGTTTCATATTAATGACAATATTCACTCTGGTTCCCTTGGTGGCTTTAGCGCCGGATTCAGGGCTCTGGGAAATAATGACATCCGATGGTTTATCGGGATCATTCCCGTTTTCCACAGCTCCCAGAGTGAGTCCCATTTTATCCAGCCTTTCCTTGGCCTGTTCCAGAGTCAGCCCTTTAAGGTCAGGAATCAGCATGGCAGATCCGCCTTTGCTGACAGTGAGGTGGATAATACGCCGGGCTTTTACATTAGTTCCAGCGGCAGGGGTCTGGGAAATAACCTGTCCTGCCGGTACGTCATCACTGGCTATTTCATCCACCGATACTTTCAGATCCAGTTTCTTCAGCGTAGTTTCAGCCACTTCCACCGGCTTACCTACCACGTTGGGAACGGTGATATTTTCAGAACTCCAGAAATTGCCAAAGCTGAAAAAGGCCCAGGCAAAACAGATGATGAAAAGGACAGCCATGCCGATCCAGATGTACTTCTGCGGCAGATTTGTAATGAATCTGGTCAGTTTTGTTTCTCTCTGTACTTTGTGAGTCCGTACTTCTTTCTTTGGGATAGGCCTTGTCATGGCTGTAAAGTCATGAGAGGCGGGCTTGTATATGGTAGTAGTAAATCCCTGGGCGATTTTCAGTTCAGAAATAAAATCGGATACCGTATCGTATCTTTTATCCGGATCTTTCTGGAGTGCCGTCAGAAGACATTCCTCAAGCATGGGAGAAATGGCAGGATTGTATTTAGTGGGCCGCGGAATGTCGCCCTGCATGTGCTGGAGAGCAATGCTCACAGCCGTTTCTCCTTCAAAAGGAAGGTGGTGTGTCAGCATTTCATAAAGAACGATACCCAGGGAATAGATATCGGTCTTGGCAGTTATTTTATCTCCTGCTGCCTGTTCTGGCGAAAGGTAATGGACCGAGCCCAGGATGGACTGTTTGTCAAGAACAGTAGAAGAGTTAATAGCGCGGGCAATACCGAAGTCCGTCACCTTCACTTTGCCTGTCCTTGTGAGAAGTACGTTATGCGGTTTGATATCACAGTGAATAATGCCGTTGGCATGAGCTTCTTCCAGGGCATAGCCGATTTCAATAGCAATGCGGACAGCCGTATCAATGGGGATATTCGGGTGGTTCTGGATATACTGCTTCAGCGTTTCCCCTTCCACGTATTCCATGACGATGTAATGGACGTCACCGTCGCAGCCTACATCGTAAATACCCACAATATTTGGATGGGACAGCTTCCCTGCAGACTGGGCTTCATGGCGGAACCGCACGATAAAATCATTGTCTTCTGCAAAGCTGCTGTGCAGAATTTTGACTGCCACAATCCTGTCAAGAAGGATATCTTTGGCTTTGTACACATCAGCCATACCGCCTGAACCGATTTTTTCAATCAGTTCATAACGTTCATCAAGAATTTTACCAGTCATATTTTACTCCACTCAGTTCCAAAATTGAATCAATATAAAGGAGGCATTGTCTCTGGCCCCTGCTTCATAGACTTTTTCCATGATCAGGCGGCCCAGTTCTTTCAGGTCTTCTTTTGTCTTTCTGGGGCTGGACGCAATCAGACTTTCCAAATCCCTGTCTTCTACCATGCCCGAAACGCCGTCAGTACAGAGAAGGATGAAGGTTCCATTTTCCAATGCAAAGGAACCGGTATCCACTTTCAGCTCATCTTCAATGCCCACGGCACGGGTAATCTCATTTTTTCTAGGATGAACCCTCATTTCCGCCCGGGACAGCTTCCCTTCGTTCACCAGTTCCATAACAAAAGAATGGTCTACGGTAATCTGTTCCAGCTTTCCCTGCTGAAAGCGGTAGAGCCGGCTGTCTCCCACATGGGCCCAAACCAGCTTATCCCCCGCTTCTGCTGCAGCTACCATGGTAGTACCCATGGAGCGAAGCTCGGGATTATCCTTTTTTTCATTGAGGATAGCCCTGTTCGCAGCATAAAAGGATTCCTTCAGCAGCTGCTCTGAAAAAGCAGGGACGCTGCCAAGGAAACGGCCGGCACTCTGTACTGCCAGGCTGCTGGCAATTTGGCCACCATCATAGCCGCCCATACCGTCAGCCAGAAGGTACAGGTTATTCACAGACAGATTGATGGCGTCCTCATTGACCTTTCTTACAAGGCCTTTTTCCGATTCTCCATAAGTTAGTATCATCTAAGTCTTTTCCTATCAAGAAGCAACCCCACGCCCGGCATGTTCATACACTGCCGGGACTGATAAACCTTAACTTATCCAATTAATTTAATACTAACATCATCAGCAGGGATAGTCAATTTTCTGTTCCCTTTGAGAGGCTCTTTTTGAGTAAAAAGTGGGAATTTCTCTCATGAAACAGGGGTGATTCTGCGGGCAGTCCCCAAAATGACAGGAAAAAACGGAGTAAAATGGAAAATCATAGAAACCGGCGTCTCGTCCTTACTTGTCAGAGAGGAAACGGCGCTTCAGCTGTCCGCAGGCAGCCTGGATTTCATCACCCATCTGTCTTCTGACAGTTACACTTTTTCCATGCTTTTCCAGAATAGAAACGAACTTCCGGATTTCATTCATATCCGGCGGATAGAGCTGGATATGTTCCGTACCATTAATGGGGATAAGATTGAAATGGCAGTTCATCTTTCCGGTCAGACGGCAGAGCTCTTCGGCATTTTCCGGAGAGGCATTGATATCCTTAATGAGTATGTATTCAAAGGTCACTCTCCGCCCCGTGGTTTTGAAATAATAACGGGATGCCTTTACTACATCCTCGATTTTGAAATTGCGGCTCACCGGAAGAATCCGGTTTCTGATTTCATCGTTAGGGGCATGGAGGGAAATAGCCAAGGTAATAGGCAGGTGCTCCTCTGCCAATCGATAAATCTGAGGCACGATACCACAGGTGGAAAGGGTGATATTTCGAAGGCTGATATTCAGCAGACCCGGATCATTGGCCAGTCGGATGAAACGGAGAACTTCCTCATAGTTGGTGAGCGGTTCGCCGGAACCCATGAGGACAATGGAATGGATAGGCGCATCCAGTTTTTCTTTGAACGCATACACCTGGGCCAGCATTTCCGATGCGGTAAGGTTTCGTTCCAGCCCCTTTCTGGTGGATGCACAGAAGACGCATCCCATGGCGCAGCCCACCTGCGTGGATATACAGATGGAATTTCCATAATTGTGATGCATGCATACCGTCTCAATCAGGGAGGCGTCGGAAAGCTTCAGGAGGATTTTCGTGGTATCTCCGTCATTCGAGGCAAGGGTGCTCATGATTTCCGGTTTATTGAGCAGGGCTTCTTCTTTGAGCATATCCCGCATGGAAGCAGGAAGCTGCTTCATTTCAGAGAAATCATAGATATAGCGGCGGTACAGGTAGTCCTGCAGCTGCTTGGCCCGAAACTTGGGAAATCCCTTTGACACCACCCATTCTTCCATTTCTGGCAGGGTGTGTCCCCAGATATTAAAAGGCATAATGGCTCCTTCTATAAAGAATTATTTTTTCAGCAGTTTGGCAATAAAGAAACCGTCGCTGTGAAGTTCATAGGGCAGGATGGTCATCATGCCATCGGCCGATTTCTTTTGATCTCCCAGCGAAAATTCAAGGGGAGTGAATTTCTGGTGTTCTTTCAAAAACTGACGGACTCTGTCTTCATTTTCTGCAGGATTCAGGGTGCAGGTGCTGTATACCAGAAGGCCGCCTTCTTTTACATAGGAAGCAGCGCAGGAAAGAAGTTTCTCCTGGAGAGGCGGGAATTCGTTCAGATCCTCTTCCTTCCGGTGCCAGCGGATTTCCGGTTTATGGGAAAGAACGCCCAGGCCGGAACAGGGAGCATCCAGAAGAACCTTATCGTATCTCCCAAAGAGAGCAGGGAAAGGTTTTCCTGAATCCCTGGCTCCTGCATGGATGATGGAAATCCCCAGTTTCTTTGCATTATTTTTTATGAGTGAAATCTTATGGGGATAAAGGTCCCAGGCATCAATGGTTCCCTTATTCTTCATCATTTCTGCCATCTGGGTGGTCTTGCTGCCGGGGGCAGCGCACATATCAAGCACCCTGTCCCCTTCCTTCGGAGAAAGAACAGCAGCCGGAATCATGGAGGAAAGGGACTGTACATAAGCAAGACCTTCTTCTGCCAGAGGCCAGAATGCATGGGCTCCTTCCAAAAGGATGAGGGCATTGTTATCCCAGGGGACGGCCTCTGTTTTGATGCCTTTTTCCGCCATCATTTTTTGAAGGGCATCCCGGTTTGTCTTTAATGTATTGACTCTCACAGCCAGCTTCGGCGTTTCATTGAAAGCCTCTAAAATAGATGCTGCTTCCCTGCCGTAATGAGACTGCCACCATTTCACCAGCCATTCCGGTTCATTCCAGTAAAGGGAGTCGTAGAGCAGGGGATTGTCATTTCTGGGAAATAAAGAAAGTTCCTTCTTTTTACGGATATATCCCCGGAGGATGGCATTGATAAAACCCACATTTCCTTTATGGGTGATTTTCTTTGCTATTTTTACCGTTTCATTGACTGCGGCAGAAGCAGGAATTCTTGACAGGTAAAGAAGCTGATAAAGACCGACACAGAGAAGGATTTTTACAGATGGATGGATTTTTTTTAAAGAATAGGTGCTGAGGCGTGAAATGATCCAAAGAAGGTAATTATATTTCCGAAGCACTCCATACACCAGTTCCGTTAAGAGCCGGCTTTCCGGCCCATTTAAAGGATATTCCTTCAGCACATGCTGGAGGGTGAGATTGGCATAGGCTTTTTTCTCCAGAATGTCGTATAAAGCCTGATAAGCAAGCTTCCGGGCAGAAGGCAGGGGCTTAGCGGTCGAATTCATCATTCACTTTCACCTGGTATCCATGAATAAAGTCGGAAGCATCCATCTTTTTATGGTTTTCCGGCTGGATTTCCGAAATAACAAGGGCACCACTGCCGCAGGCCACATGAATCCCCTCTCCTGCAAGGGACAGGATGGTGCCGGGCTGGGCAGAGTGCTTTACAGCTTCAGGAGCTGCTTTATGGATTTTTACTCTTTTTCCTCGATAGAAACTGTAGGTACCGGGGTTTGGATTCATGCCTCGAATCAGGCAGTCAAGCCTTTCCGCCGGAAGATTCCAATCCAAATGGCCCATGTCTTTTGTGATCTTTTCAGCATAGGAAGCTTCTTCCTGATTCTGGGGAACAGAATGCTTGAGCTTTTCGGGAAGGTCATCCAGTACGTGAATGAGCTCTCTGGCTCCCATGATTCCCAGCCGGTCAAAAAGTTCTCCTGCATTCATGTGGGGAGGAATGGCCATTTTCACTGCGGAAATAATATTTCCCGTATCCATGCCTTCATCCAGCTGCATAATGGTCACACCGGTTTCCTTTTCACCATCAATAATGACCCGCTGAATGGGGGCAGCGCCCCTGTATTTCGGAAGAAGAGACGCATGGACATTGATAGCTCCATAGGTGGGAATATCAAGGACTGCTTTGGGGAGAATCTTTCCATAGGCGATAACCACAAGAAGATCCGGAGATAAAGCTTTCAGTTTTTCCTGCTCTTCCGGATTCTTCAAACTGTCCGGCTGGTAAACCGGGATATCATGAGAGAGACCAAATGATTTCACCGGGGAATAATTAATCTTTCTGCCCCGCCCGTTAATCCGGTCCGGCTGGCAGTAAATCGCCACCGGCTGATAACCATGGAGGGTCATGGCTTCCAGTGCAGGAACGCCAAAATCCGGGGTACCCATAAATACGATACGATACTTATTCATTTGTTTTCGGTCCTTTATGAAGAGAAATGGCCTTTTCAATGAAGAGAATACCGTTCAGGTGATCTGTTTCGTGCTGAATGCAGCGGGCAAGAAGGCCGGAGGCTTTTTTTGTTTTCTTTTTCCCGTGAATATCCTGATAGCGGATAATGACATTGGAATAACGGGTTACTTCACCGAAGAATTCAGGAACGGAAAGGCAGCCTTCCGTATCGGTGTTCATTTCATCTCCATCAGGCTTCCATTCCGGATTTATGTAGGCTTCGAATCCCGATACCCCGTCATCGGCTACGAAAATTCTTTTGGAAACAGCGATCTGCGGCGCAGCCAAGCCAACACCGTTTGCTTCATAGAGAGTCTTCTTCATATCATTCACAAGGAATTTCAAACTTTTATCAAATTTTTCAACCGGCTGTGCCTTCATTTTTAAAATGGGGTTGCCGGCAGTAATAATGGTACTCAATTCATTTCCTTCTTTCTTTTATGGTTATTATGAGTCCTTTTATAAAGGATCTACATCTATAATTATATCATTTTCCTCAAACAGGGGCGTCCCGCGCATGGCGTTTTTTAAAGAGGTGAGACTTTTGCCCTTGACAAGAATAGATATGTAGTAGAGATTTCGAACACGCTTGATAGGTTCACTGAAAGGGGCGCTGCACTTTACATTTCCCGAAAGCCGGGGAATGACGCTTTGAAGCCAGCTGTGAATCCGCCCGGCCTGGGAGTCTGCTTTTTTTTCATCTTCATTAAAGCAGGTAATCTTCATAAGTCTCGCAAACGGTGGATATTCCAGGAGTTTTCGATATCGAAGCTCCTGTTTGTAAAAGCTTTCATAATCCTGCCGCGCAGCGCATTGGATGACATAATGGGAAGGGTTATAGGTCTGCAGAATCACTTCTCCCTGTTTCCTGCTCCTCCCTGCCCTTCCGGCACATTGTGTAATGAGGTTGAAAGTCTGTTCCGCCGCCAGATAGGAAGGAATATTCAGAATGCTGTCGGCAGAAAGAATGCCTACCGTCTGCACACCGGGAATATCATGGCCTTTAGCCACCATCTGGGTGCCGAAAAGTATATCAAATTTTCCCTGTCTGAAATCATCCAGAATTTCCCTGGCACTGTTCTTCCTTCTGGTACTGTCCAGGTCAAACCTTCTGACTCTGGCCTCAGGCAGGAAATCAGCCAGTTCTTCTTCTATCCGTTCCGTACCCGCCCCCAGGTAGAGGATACGGGTGCCATGACATACAGGACATTCTCCGGGAAGGGGGTGCACTGTTTCGCAGTAATGGCACTCCAGCCGGTTCATTTCCTTATGGTACACCAGAGATACATCGCAGTTGGGACATTTGAACACATGGCCGCAGGAAGAGCACATAAGGGTGGTGGCAAATCCACGCCGGTTCAAAAGGAGAATGGCTTTATTCTTTTCAAGGATCGTCTTCTGGAGAAGGGAGATTAAAGGTGCAGAAATAAGACCGCTTCTGTCAATCGGCGGGTTCTCCTTCAAATCACATACATGAATCTGGGGAAGCGGCGTTTTGAACACCCTTTCCTTCATGGTGAGGAGACTGATTTTCCCCTGGCAGGCCGCATAATAGGTGGTTATGGAAGGAGTGGCGGCGCCAAGTACAATAGGGCAGTGATAAATGACCGCCATGACTTTAGCCGCGTCCCGGCCGTTATACCTTGGAGTTTCCCCCTGCTTATAGGAGGTATCATATTCTTCATCCACCACAATGAGCCTTAGATTCTTGAAGGGCATGAAAATGGCGGATCGGGAGCCGATGACAATGGGACTCTCTCCGCTCATGATACGCATACGGTTGTTATACCGCTCCCCTTTGCTGAGGCCGCTGTGCATAAATACCACTTTATCCCCAAAGATGGAGGCAAAATAAGAAGTCATCTGGCTGGTGAGGGCGATTTCCGGCACAAGAATAAGGGCGGAGCCGCCTTCTTCCAGAGCGTGGCGGGCGGCCTGGAGATAAACCTCGGTCTTCCCGCTCCCAGTCACCCCTTTTAGAAGAAACCCTTCATAGGCCTTTCGATCTATGGAATCGCACAGGGCTTTGACTGCCTTCTCCTGTTCTTCGGTCAGTGTCTTTTCCTTCTTTTCCCCTTCCCTGGTAATCAGAGAATAGGTTTCCTTTCTATGATAGACCGCATGGCCGTATTCATTCAAAAGAAATGCATGAATAAGAGCAGTGGAAAATCCCTTTTCCTTCAACCTGCTCACCGGCTGGGAACCATGGGCCTTCAGAAATTCAGAAAGTTCTGCCTGCTTTCGGCTCCTTCCCTTTTCTTTATCCGTGAGCTCCCTGTCTGGCACAATCCATTTTTCCAGAGGGATTTTATGAGCGGCTGCCAGGGTTTCCTTTTTGATGAGAAAATTCTGTTTCACGTATTCCATCAGCCTGTCCCCAAAAAGGAGGGCCGCCGATTGATCATCCAGACTGTCCACGGACCGGTCTACCAGTCCTTCTATGTCCTCCACCGGTTCCTTCTCTATTTTTTTCCAGTTCACAGTATAGGTTATTTTCGTTTTGACTGCTTTCTTGTCGATATAGAAGAGACGGAGGGCATCAATCAGCGTGCACATGTAATATGAAGAAATCCAAAGGGCAGTCCGTATCATTTCTTCAGTAAACCAGGGGAAGGAATCGACCAGGGACAGGATGTCCAGAAGTTTATAGGATAACTGAGATGTATCTTCTTCATGAACGGAAAGAATAATTCCCTCTTCCTTCCGTCTGGCAAAATTCACTACGCAGCGCCAGCCCACACCTGCCCCTTTCATGGTTTCAGGAATACGATAGGAAAAGGTTCGGTTCAGATGCTTGGAAGGTCTGTTAATCAGAACTTCTGCAATGGTTTCCTGCATAGGATGCTCCTTCCCAATAAAAATGGACAGCCCAAAGGCTATCCATTATTTTATCATATTTTTGGCTGTTTAAGAAATCAGAGGCCTGCTTCTTTCCTGAGCACATCTGCTTTGTCAGTGTGTTCCCAGGGAAGATCAATGTCTGTCCTTCCGAAATGGCCATAAGCAGCGGTCTGCTTATAGATAGGGCGGCGGAGATTCAGCATATCGATAATGCCTGCAGGACGAAGTTCGAAGTTCCGGCGAATAAGGTCCACGATTTTTTCATCATCAATTTTTCCGGTGCCGAAGGTATCAACGAAGATGGAAACCGGTTCCGCTACGCCGATGGCATAAGCCAGTTCGATTTCACATTTATCTGCAATGCCGGCTGCCACAATGTTCTTAGCCACATAACGGGCAGCGTAGGCAGCACTGCGGTCTACCTTTGTGGGATCCTTGCCGGAGAAGCAGCCGCCGCCGTGCAGAG
>ERZ779898.361-NODE-361-length-21532-cov-4.215766_pt1 | contig 21532 bp, 18 predicted proteins | sample MGYA00511902_ERZ779898 | MGnify/ENA primary metagenome ERZ779898 (study PRJEB29588, sample SAMEA2144588) | human gut metagenome | biome: human gut; feature: human-associated habitat; material: faeces | place: Denmark | collected 2008/2010 ...
TGCAATATGGCTTTTGTCTTTTGTTCTTGTTCTTTTTGCATAGCTTTTCTTATTTTTATTTCTTCATCTAGTTTTTTATTTATTTCTTCTAATATTACTGCAAGTGTTTCTTCATTTTTACTATGGGTAGAACTCATAATACCACCTGCTTTCTATATTAAATTATTTTTCAACAAATTCATCTATTTTAATGTGAACATCCTTAAGTTGCTTATCTTCTACTCTGCTTGGTGCATTCATCATTGCATCTCTTGCTTTCTTGTTCTTAGGAAATGCTATTACTTCTCTTATATTTTGAGTATTTGCAATTAACATTACCATTCTATCAAGTCCAGGAGCCGCACCTGCATGTGGAGGTGTTCCATATTTAAATGCCTTATATAATGCTCCAAATTTTTCTTCTACTGTTTTTTCTGAATATCCTGCTATCTCGAAAGCTTTTACCATCAGTTTAGGGTCATGGTTTCTAACTGCTCCAGAAGCCATTTCATATCCATTACATACTAAATCATATTGATATGCTAAAATATCTAATGGGTCTTTATTTTCTAATGCTTCCATTCCACCTTGTGGCATTGAGAATGGGTTATGATTAAAGTCAACTTTTTCTTCGTCTTCATTGTATTCATACATTGGAAAATCTACTATAAAGCAGAATCTGTATACATTCTTTTCTAGTAAATCTAGTCTATTTCCTAATTCTATTCTTACTTGACCTGCTATTTTTTGAGCTGTTTCTAATTTATCTGCTATAAAGAATATGCTATCTCCAGATTTTGCTCCGAGTTTTTCTTCTAATCCTTTTAAAATATCCTCTGTTATAAATTTAGCAATTCCACCTTGTGGAGCATTATTCTCATCTATTTTTGTCCATGCAAGACCTTTAGCCCCTTGTTCTTCAACTGCAAATTCTGTCATATTATCAAAGAATTTTCTTCCTTGAGCTGCACCGTTTGGAACAACTATTGCTTTTATTATCTTATCTTGGAATGCTTTAAATTCTGTTCCTGCAAATATTTTTGTTGCATCTTGTATTATTAATGGGTTTCTTAAGTCTGGTTTATCAATTCCGTACTTCTCCATTGCTTCTCTGTATGGTATACGTATAAATGGACCTTCGTCTACTTTCCAGTCTGTAAATTTCTTAAATACAGTTGGTACTAATTCTTCCATTACAGCAAGTACATCTTCTTGAGTAGCAAAAGCCATCTCAAAATCGACTTGGTAGAACTCCCCTGGTGCTCTATCTGCTCTTGGATCTTCATCTCTAAAACATGGAGCAATTTGGAAGTATTTATCAAATCCAGAAATCATAAGTAATTGTTTAAATTGTTGTGGAGCCTGTGGTAATGCATAGAACTCTCCTGGATGCAATCTGCTTGGAACTAAGAAGTCTCTAGCCCCTTCTGGTGATGAATTTGCAAGTATTGGAGTTTGAATTTCTGCAAATCCCATTTCATCCATCTTGTCTCTTATAGCTTTCATTATTTTAGAACGTAGCAATATGCTGTTATGTATTTTGTTGTTACGTAAGTCTAAAAATCTATATTCTAGTCTTAAATCTTCTCTTACAGCTTCAATATCAGCTTTCTCTGAATTTATTTCAAAAGGCAATGTTGATTCACATTCACCTAATAAAACAACTTTCTTTGCATCTATTTCAATTTCTCCAGTAGGAATCTTTGCATTTTTGTTAGATCTTTCAACAACTGTTCCTTCCACAGAAATAACGCATTCTGTGCATAAATTAGCTATTTGTGCCTTTAATTCTTCACTAGATACAACAATTTGAGTAATTCCATATTGGTCTCTTAAATCTATAAAAGTCATTCCTCCAAGATTTCTAATTCTTTGAATCCATCCTGCAAGTTTAACTTCTTGCCCAACATTTTGAATGTTTAACTCACCACAATTTTGTGTTCTATATACGTTTGTCATTTACATTACATCCTTTTCATTAAAATTTATTTTATCCGTGCCATAATTTTACAACATTTTTCAGTAAAAGTCTATACTTACGATGTTGTAAATTAAAATAATTTGTAGAAAAAAGTAGTACAATTCTTATTGCACTACTTAAAATTTATTTTTTAATATATATTGAAAAAGTTTCATCATCAAAAACTTTCTCATAATTCTCGTCTGCACTTATATATGTATTTATTATTTCTTTATCTTCAACAATAGCATAGTCAATTTCATACTTTGCAAAAGTATCATTATAATTAACATTTCCTCTTGATGTTTCAAGCCAATCTTTCAATATTGTTACATTATTGAACTCTTCTGTAAATATTTCTGACCTAGAGTCCACAAATGCTGGTATTCCTGAAAGTTCTAAATAACTTCCATAATTAAAGCTATTATATATTTTTAAATTTTTATAATCTAAATTTTCTTTAATAAAGTTTACAGCTTCAACAGGGTATTTCTTCTCATTTACATATTTTTCTCTTATTCTAGTAACCATATTGCTCGAAAGACCAATCACAATTACTATTGTTGTACAGCCTAGTACCCAATTTTTAGAGAAAAAATTATTTACTTTTTCTAATATATTTTCTGTGTCATAGGTCTCGAAGAAATTTGTTATTAGTCTTACAACCGGAATTGTTCCAATTAAATATAAAAATGCTTGATTTCTCCTTGCCAAAATTGCCATAAAATATAATCCAAAGAACAATAAAATGTCACTTAATTTCATTTTTGATTTTGTTGCAAGCATTAATATATCAATAACTATAAGTCCTAATATCATTCCAATAGATGATATTATATCAGTCTGTTGCAACTCTGAAATAAATGTAGAAGATATGCCCCCAATAACTTTAAACATGTATGTATATGTGTATATTCCAATTGGAGAAATAAAACTTCCTAATACAAGACATAAAATTACTATAATCAACATTTTTATACTTATTGGCTCTAATATAATTTTTGATTTTTCTAGATTTTTATTTTTCATTATTTTGTGCATTATTGCTTCTGCTAAGTATGGTAACACAAGTATAATCGTCATGTACCAAACAGAAGCATGGAAATTTACAATTAATGCTGACATAACAAAAAATATAATATAATATCTTTTTTGTTTTGTACTAATCAATTTTTCAATGAAATATATTTCTAACAGTAACAGTAAATATGAGATTATTTGGCCACGTGCAGTAAACGACCAATTTGATGTCATTAATAACATTGAAATTACTGTTGCAATAAACGAAAGAACAATATTATTCTTTTGCTTCAATAATATATTAAACAAAGAAAGTGCTGTCAAACTTGCAATTATAACTACAAACGCATAGATACCTGCAAAGCCAAAAGTGTTGTAAATAAATGCAATTGCCACATCAAAGGCCCATCTCAATTTATAAAACCCTAAATTCTCATGCCATGTAAGGTGATCTACATTATCGTATCCTTCTTGCAATATATGTTCACCTGTTGCAATAGTAAAAAATGTATCATTTTGCATTTCTTTTGTAACAGTCATCAAAATTATTACAATTAATAACATACTAAACACTATATACAATTTTTTATTTTTCATAATCTGTCCTCTCTTCGCCCAAAAAAGGGCGTCCCTATTGGGCGAATTTCTTATATTCTATCTTAAAACAACTTATTTTTCAATGTTTATTCATAATTTTCACATTCGATTACTTTTTTTCCTTGATTTTTTTGCTATTTGCGCGTATAATTTCCTTATATTAATTTAGAGATGGGAGTGTTTCTTATGAAGAAAGTAACAATTAAAGATTTATATCGTAACACAGAAAATTACATTGACAAAACTGTTGAAGTTGCTGGCTGGGTTAGAACAGTTAGAGATTCAAAAGCTTTTGGATTTATAGAATTAAATGATGGTTCTTTTTTCAATAATTTGCAAATAGTTTTTAACGACAAATTAGCAAATTTTGAAGAAGTTCGTAAATTAACAATCAGTTCATCTATTATAGTAAATGGAAAAGTTGTAAAAACAGAGAATGCAAAGCAACCATTCGAAATTCATGCAGATAGTGTAGAAATATTCAATCTAGCAGACGCAGATTATCCATTACAAAAGAAAAGACATTCTTTTGAATATTTAAGAACTGTTGCACATTTGCGTCCAAGAACAAATACTTTTAATGCAGTATTTAGAATTAGAAGTGTCGCAGCATTTGCAATACATGAGTATTTTCAAAATAATGGATATGTATATGTTAATACTCCTATAATAACATGTGCCGACTGTGAAGGTTCAGCAGAAATGTTTAAGCTTACTACATTAGATTTGGACAAGCCTCTTCCTCAAAAAGATGGAAAAACAGACTTTAGCGAAGACTTATTTGGTAAAAAAGCTTACATTACAGGTTCTGGACAGCTTCATGGTGAGACATTTGCAGAAGCATACGGAAAAATTTACACATTTGGTCCAACATTAAGAAGCGAAAATTCAAACACAAAAACACACGCCAACGAATTCTGGATGATTGAGCCAGAAATTGCATTCTGCGATTTGGATCAATTAATGGACATAGAAGAAGATTGCTTAAAATTCGTAGTTTCTAGAGTTTTGGAGAAGTGTCCAGAAGAAATGGAATTCTGTAATAATTTTATCGAAAAAGGATTAATCGATAAGCTACACAAATTAGTTAATTCAAAATTTGTCAGAATTGACCACAAAGAAGCTATCGATATTTTAAAGAAAGCAGACAAAGAATGGGAATTTAAACCTGAATATGGCGAAGATTTAGCAAAAGAACATGAGAAATATTTAACAGAGTATTTCAATGGACCAGTATTTGTAAAGAATTGGCCAAAAGACATAAAATCATATTACATGAAACTTAACCCAGATGGAGAAACTGTTGCAGGTGTTGACCTAGAAGTTCCAGGAGCAGGAGAAATTATGGGTGGTTCTCAAAGAGAGGAAAATTACGAAAAACTAGTAGCTCGTATGAAAGAAATGGGTATTGCAACAGAGCCATTATACTGGTATCTAGACTTACGTAGATACGGCTCAGTAATTCACTCTGGTTTCGGATTAGGATTTGAAAGACTTCTTATGTACATTACAGGAATCGAAAACATAAGAGATGTAATACCTTATCCAAGAACACCAAATAACTGTGATTTCTAATACGGTAAAAGAAGCATTATAGTGCTTCTTTTTGTTTGCAAAATTTGTATTTTTATTCATTATTTTGATATACGAATTTAATTGCTGGTTTCTGTTTTTTCATTTATAATATGAATGGCATAATAACTTTAAGTAAATAAATAGGGTTAGCTCAGGAGGTTAATATGTTTGATAACTCAACATATACTAAAGACACCCATTTGCTTAAACCTAAAAACGATTTTGTTTTTCAGTGTTTATTTTCGGCTAAAAATGAAGAAATCACAAAAGACTTTATTTCTGCTTTATTAAACGAAAAAATTGAAAGCATAAAAATAAACGATACAAAAGATTTGTATAGAGAATTACCTGATGACAAGTTCGGAATACTCGACTTAGAGGCTGAAGTCAATGGTATAGAAAAGGTTGATATAGAAGTTCAATTAATGAAACAAGATGATTTTATAGAACGACTTCTATTTTATTTTTCAAGACTATATGAAATGCAATTGCATAAAGGTGATAAATACCTCTCTGCTAAGAAAATAATTCTTATAGCCATTATCGACTTTGACCTTGATGTAACAAAAGCCGTAAAAGAGATGGAAACTCAGTTTAAACTTTTCGATAAAAAGCATTTTCTTGAATTGACAGACAAACTCGAAATAGATATAATAGAATTAAGAAAAGCAAGGGAAACATACATGAAGGACAAACAAAATTTAAAATCTCAATGGATCATGTTTGTTAATAACCCTGAAGACAAGGAGGTTTCTGAGATTATGGAAAGCAACAAATCTATAGAAAAAGCCGTAGTTACAGTAAAAGAAATGAGCCAAGATGAAAAATTAAAAAGAATTGCATTCTTACGTGAAAAATACGAAAGAGACCAAAAATCAATTTATCATACAGGCTTATCTGATGGCCAAAAACAGGAAGCAATAAAAATAATAAAAAACCTTATCAATCAAACTTTCTCAATAGCTCAAATAGCTTCAATTGTTGATATGTCTGAAGAAGAAGTTTGCAATATTATTAAATCTTTCAAAAAAATAAATTAGACTTTTAAAGAGCATTCAAATTTACTTGAATGCCCTTTGTTTTATTTATTAATTTTTTGTCTTACATATTCGTACAACATAATCCCAGTTGCAACAGATGCATTTAAACTTTCCGTCTTGCCCAGCATAGGTATTTTTACTCTGTTATCAGCTATTGCCTGTACTTCTTTTGAGACACCATTTGCCTCATTTCCAATTACAATTACTTTTTTATTGTATTCTATATCATAAACACTATCGTTTGTATCTAGCGAAGTTACAACAACCTTGAATTTATTTTTCTTTATTTCTTTAAGGGTTGCAACCAAATCATCAGTTTCTATTACTTTTACCCTTAATATTGCTCCCATGGTTGACCTTACAACTTTTGGATTATAGCTATCTGCAGTTGTTTTTGTAACTATTATCTGTTTTAAATTTACACTATCTGCAGTTCTTAAAATGGTTCCTAAATTTCCTGGGTCTTGTATTCCATCTAGTGCAAGGATTATATCTTGATCATATTGTATTTTTTCTGTTTTACTAGGCTTTTCTAAAACAGCAAGAATTCCCTGTGGAGCCACAACATCAGTCAAAAAGTTAAATACCTTTGCATTTACATATATGCAATCATATTTTGCAATTTCATATAAAAGTTTCTGTTCTATATCTCCGGTTTTTAAGCACTCTTCGCAAACAACAATCTTATCTATTTTAGCATTTGCTAAAATAGCCTCTTCAATCATCTTCACACCTTCGATTATATACAACCCAGCTTCATCTCTGTACTTTTTATCTTTTAACTTTTTAATATTTTTTACAGTTTCATTATCTTTACTAGTAATAATTTGCATGAGCTCTCCTTCCAGTTATTTCTGTATAGAAACACTAAGTAAAATTAACATTTCTTTGATTATTTCTATAATCTTCTTTTCGTCTTTTTCGTTTGTATTTAATGTTATGTATGGTTCAATTCCCTGTGAGAATCTTATTTTGGGTCCATATTTTGTTACTAATTTGTTTATCATGTCTCCGTTTATTTGAATGTTGTCTTTATCTAAGTAAAATACTACATTTTTGCCTTTTTGTGATAGTTTAAGCACATTTGCGTTTCTTGCAAGTATTTTTATTCTTGCAATTTCTATTAAATTTTCAACTTCTGTTGGCATTGTTCCATATCTGTCTATTATTTCATCTATAACGTCTTCTATATCTTTATTGTTTCTACACAATGCAATATCTTGATAGATTTCAATTTTTTGTGCGCTGTCTTCTATGTATGTTTCTGGAATATAGCTTGATAAATCGATATCTATTTGTACGTCTTTTTCTTCTTTTACCGGTGTTCCCTGCATCTCTCTTACGACTTCATCTAACAATTTACAGTATGTATCATATCCAACTTGCTCCATGTGTCCAGATTGAATTTCTCCAAGCATGCTTCCTGCACCTCTTATTTCCAAATCTCTCATGGCAATTTTAAATCCAGAACCAAATTCGGTAAATTCTTTTATTGCTTTCAATCTCTTGTCTGCAACTTCTGATAATAGTTTATCTCTTCTATATGTTACATATGCGTATCCTTGCCTGTCTGAACGGCCAACTCTTCCACGTATCTGATACAATTGAGCAAGTCCAAGTCTATCTGCATTTTCTACTATTATTGTGTTCGCATTTGGAATATCTATTCCAGATTCCAAAATTGTTGTACAAACAAGTACATCTGTTTTATGCTCAATGAAGTCCTGCATTATACTTTCAATCTCTGCTCCAGTCATTTTGCCATGCGCAAATTCAACTCTCGCCTCTGGAACTAATTTTGAAATTTCGTCTGCTTTTCTTATTATTTTTTCAACATTATTGAACAGATAGAATACTTGACCATTTCTTTCAAGTTCTCTTGTTATTGCTTCTTTAATAACTTCATCATCATACTCTAACACATAAGTTTGAACAGGTTTCCTGTTTTGAGGTGGCTCATAGATTACAGACATATCTCTTACACCAACAATCGACATATGCAGTGTTCTTGGAATTGGTGTTGCTGTCATTGTAAGTACATCTATGTTTTCTTTTAGCTTTTTTATCTTTTCTTTATCCTTTACACCAAATCTGTGTTCCTCGTCTATAATTAGCAAGCCTAAGTCTTTAAATTCCACATCTTTACTTAAAAGTCTATGTGTTCCAACTACTACATCTACTTCTCCTAGTTTTAGTTTTTTTATTACCTCATCTTGCTCTTTTTTAGTTCTAAATCTGTTTAGCAATTCAACTTTTATTGCAAACTCTTCCATTCTTGTCTTAAACTCTTCATACTGCTGATTTGCAAGAATTGTTGTTGGAACTAAATATGCAACTTGCTTTTGATCCATTACAGCCTTAAATGCTGCACGGATTGCAACTTCTGTTTTTCCATAACCAACATCTCCACAAAGTAGTCTATCCATTGGTTTATTCGACTCCATATCTTTTTTCACTTCTGCAATACATCTTAATTGGTCATCTGTTTCTTGATATGGAAAACTATCTTCAAATTGTTTTTGCCACGGCGTATCTTTAGAAAACATAAAGCCCTGAGCCTTTTGTCTTCTGGCATACAATTCAATTAAGTCTCTAGCGACTTCTTTTAAATTGTTCTTTACTCTTGCCTTAGTGTTTTCCCACTCTTTGCTTCCAAGCTTATTAAGTTTAGGCTCTCCATCGCCCCCACCAACATATTTTCTAATGTTATCAAGCATATCTGTTGGCACATACAAAACATCATCGTTTTTATACTTAACCTTTATATAATCTTTTGTAATTCCATCTGCTGTTGTAATAGTATTTACACCAATATAAATTCCTATTCCTTGTGTCTTGTGAACAACATAATCTCCAGCTCTTAAATCTGCAAAAACGACCTTTTCTCCCTGTTTGAAAGAATCTGTATGCTTTTTCTTTTTCGGTTCACTCGCAATAAAATCTTCGCCCGTAATTACCATTACATTTGTCTCGTAATTTTCAAAACCAGACGACAGGCTTCCATTTGATATGATTACCGTTTTATTTTTAAAATATTCCTCAATTGAATTTTTATAAATTTTCTCTTGTGAATCTTCTAATTTTTCTAAGTATTTATACTTTATTTCTTCTGGTTCTAATAAAGCCTCAATTTTCTTGCTTCCAGCCTCATTTCCAGCAAGTACTATAACTCTCTTATTTTCATCTAGTGCTTTCTTTATTTCTGTGGTTAAAATGTTCAATTCACTCTTAAAAAAATGCATATCTCTGTATTTAAAATTAAATACATTTGCAGAAAATTTTGTAATATTCTTATCACTTAATAAGTCTGTTTCGTACAAATATATCAACTGATTTTCCACATTTTCCACATCATATTTTGTAATATTCTTTATAGAATCTGGAACAATTCTATCTTTTTCTAGCAAAGTTTCAATAAGTTGATTATTGTCATTAATTATATTTTCTTGTCTTACATTTATTTTCTCAATATCATCTAAACATATTAAATAATCTTCTCCAATGTATTCCATAAAAGACGATTGCTTATCATAAAACTCATTAAAATATTTATCGACTTTGCTTATATAATCTCCATTTCTTATAAGCTCTATGTCTTCTGTTATATTTTTAGCGTTTTCTTCACTCGCATTCTCTTTTTTAGTCTCAATTTGTTTGCAGATTTCATCGATATTTTTTGTTACAATAAGCTCATGTGATGGATAAATTCTAGCTTCTTCAATCATCTTATTAGAACGTTGAGAAGTTATGCTAAAACTTCTAATTGAATCGACTTCGTCTCCCCAGAACTCAATTCTTACACCCTGTGTGTTAGTAGTTCCAATATCTAAAATTCCGCCTCTAACACTAAACTGACCTTTTCCATCAACTATATCTGCCCTTTCATATCCAAGGTGAATCAAGCTTTGCTTTAATTCTTCCAAATTGAAACACTTACCAACCTTAAACTCTAATAATGCTTTATACACTTCTTCTTTCGAAATCATCTTTTGCATCATTGCTTCTATAGTTGTAATTACAATTAGTCTATTTTCATTCTTTTTAGCAGATTTTTCTTGTTCAAAAATTTTATTTAATGTTTCTATTCTTTCATATGGCAAATCTTTACTCTCTGCCACGTAGTCATATGAAGCTATTTCTCTCTTTGGAAAATATACAATATTGCCAGAAAAATATTTTAAATCTTTATATATTTTTTTAGCCTGCAACTCATTATAAGTTACTATGCAAATGTTTCTATCTGCAAACTCTTTTGTAGCCTCTAATAATTGTATTTTTCCAACGCTAGATAAGCCCGATAATACTATCGGACTTATTTTTTTATTTATATCTGATACATACTCTTTAAACTTTTTCAAGTTTTCAAGCTCTTTAATTAGAATATTCATTACTATTCCTCTTACATATTTTCTAGATATTTAATATAAATTTTTGCACAACATTCACAGTCAAATTCTGCCCTATGAAACCCATCTTCTTGAATTCCAATATATCTTGCTACTGTATTTAGCTTATGGTTTGGCAAGTTTGGCAACATTTTTCTGCTAAGTGCAACCGTATCTATAACCTTATTTTTAGAAAAGCTCTTGTTTGAATTGTTTTGTAAAAAGCTAACATCAAAATTAGCATTATGTGCAACGATAATATGATTACCAATAAACTTTACAAGTTTAGGCATTACCTCTTCAATTTGTGGAGCATTCTCTAACATTTTATTAGTAATTCCAGTCAAATTTGTTATAATATTTGAAACTTCTTTCTTAGGCTTTACAAGTGTAGAAAAATTGTCTATCTTTTTTGCACCCTCATACTTAATTGCACTAATTTCAATAAGCTCATTATATACAGGCGAAAGTCCTGTAGTTTCAACATCAATTGCAACAAATTTTACTTCTTTCTTTCGTTTATTTATTTCAATTCTTTTGTTGTCATCTAAAATTGATATTTGTTCCATAGTGCTTTTCTAAATTTCTCCCTTTTTAATTTTTTCTAAAGCAATCGCAATTTGGTCTGGGCAAGAAGTTCCTTTTCTGCCACATTCAATTCCTTTTAATTTTGCAATTACATCATCAATGGTCATTCCTTTTACGAGGCTTGCAATTCCTTGCAAATTTCCGTTACAACCATTTATTACTTTTAGGTTCTTTATAATATTATTCTCAACTTCTACAATTATTTCTGTAGAACATACTCCTTGTGGTTTATATCTATATTCCATTTAAAAGTTCATTCCTTTCATTTTATATTATCCCTATATTATTTCAACTTTTATATCTATATTTTTACTATACAATAATACAACAAAATTAGGAAAAAATCAAGAAAATAGCGAACTAAAATTTGCATTTTATGTAAATTTGTGCTATAATATACCTAATCGAGAGTTACCCAAACCTCGTATAAAATATTACATTGGAGGGCCTTATTATGGCTGAAGTAAGCGTAAAGAATAGTTTTGAAACATTGTATTCCGTATCCAAGATGAATGATTCAGAACGGCAGGTAATTTTGAGCGGTTCTTGCCCTTTGCTTCAAAATCCCTACATTTCTTATGGTGACCGAGTTCTGCTCGATTTCCGGATCGGTTTGACTGACGAAGAGACACACATGTCTCTTGCAGAGCTGAATCAAAAATTCAGTAACCTGCATCTAGTCAAATTTCCCCTTGGTCAGACTGAATGTCTGAAAAGCAAATTCAATGGCAAAACATTTTTGCTGTTCTACTACCATGTGTACAACATGGAAGAGGGCATCGCTCTTTACCAAAAGCTAAAGAAAAAGTACTTCGATGAGAAGTAACTCCTAAACCTCCAAACCCTTGGATCACACTTGTGGTTCAGGGGTTTTATTTTTCCTCATTTGCATTTTATGTAAATATGTATTATAATATATATATCGAGGCATCATGCCTGTAATTTTTATATTGGAAAGGATTATAATATGACTGATTTAGTGAATTTGGCAATTCGGAAAAATCTTTTAGGAGTGCAAAGAGAAATTTGTCTCTATGTTAACCAACCTCACGTTCTTGATGTTTTTATTCCAGCCGAGGACAAGTTGAACATTTTGCTCCTCATAGAAATTACATCTGAGGAACGCAATCATTCCCGAGCTGGTATGCGCATCCGGCGTAAGCTAAGCCCGTTGTTTGCAAAAACATACGACAAAATAAAGTCTAATTACAGCATTATTAACCAAGAAGACGGGAAAAACTTCATGCGTGCAGAATTCCACTGCTACAGCCGCATTTCTGGTCGAAAGATTTACAGAGAGCTCAAGAAAGAGTTCTTTAAGTAAAAAACAGTAAAAAATCCTTTAAATCCCCTAACTTGCACTTGCAAGTCAGGGGATCTTTTTATATGAAAATTTTTACAGATTATTATTTATCAACTATAATAATATTTTTTATTTGTATTTTATAAATATAATTTTCCACTTAATTTTATTTAGCCACAAACTTAAATATTAATTTTATCCTTTATTTCTTAGCTCATTTGTTATTTTTATTAAATTCACTACCAAATAATCTATATCTTCTTTTGTATTTTCATCCCCTAAAGTTATTCTTATTGTTCCCTCTAGCCATTCTTTATCTAATCCTATAGCCCTTAATACATGAGACGGAGTTGCAGTTCCAGATGAACAAGCAGAACCACCAGAAGCACATATTCCAACTTCATCAAGTTTCATTAAAATATCACTTGAATCGCAGCCTTTAAACGAAACATTTATATTTCCTGGTAGTCTATTTGTTAAATCTCCGTTTATTTTTATATCTTTAATATTCTCTATTAATCTTGATATACAATATTGTCTTAGAGCCAATAATTTTTTATTATATCTGTCTATATTGTATGTTGCAATCTCTATTGCTTTTCCTAATCCTACTATTCCAGCAACATTTTCTGTTCCAGACCTTTTATTTTTTTCTTGATGGCCACCATCTTGTATTCTTTCAAAATTTATACCTTTTCTTACATATAATGCTCCAACACCTTTTGGGCCATAAAATTTATGTGCAGACATCGAAAGCATATCTACATTCATACTCTGAACATCTATTTTTATATTTCCAACTGCTTGAACTGCATCTGTATGAAACACTATATTATTACAATGTGCTATTCTTCCAATTTCTTGTATATTCTGTATAGTTCCTAGCTCATTATTTGCCATCATAATGCTAATTAAAATCGTATCATTACATATGTTACGTTTTAACTGATTAATGTCTATAAAGCCATTCTCGTCGACATTTAGATATGTTACTCTAAAACCTTTGTGCTCTAAATTTTTACACGTATTTAAAACCGCTGGGTGTTCAATTTTAGATGTTATTATGTGGTTCCCTCTGCATCTATTTGCATATGCAAATCCTTTAATTGCTAAATTATCACTTTCACTTCCACAAGAAGTAAAATATACTTCCTCTTCACAACAATTTATTGCTCTTGCAACTTTTCGTCTAGCACACTCTATAGCTCTTTTTGCCTCACGGCCTATATAATATAAAGATGATGGATTACCATACTCTAAATTAAAATATGGTATCATCTCATTTAAAACTTCTCTCTTTACTGCAGTTGTTGCAGAATGGTCAAAATAAATCTCCTTCAAAAAATCACTTCCTATTCAATATATTATATTCAAACATAAAAAAACGGTGCTGGCTTTTAACCAACACCGTTTCCTTATTTTGTAGATGAATCTTTCCATCTATCTACTTTAATATCTCTATATGTGTCCATTACATCTCTATACTTTGAATATTCATCTTCCCATATTATTGAAGGAATCTTTTCAAATGCATTAGACATTTTTTCTGTTTCCTGTAAGAAAATTATTTTTTCTTGTGGCGACATTTTGTTGTACTTTTTTGAGAATAGATATAGTTTATCTAATTCTTCGTTTGCTTTTATAAATGACCAAAAGTCTTTTACTTCAATTCCAGCCATATTAATCTGCATTATAGCAACCATAATCAATGTTATAATTATGAATATTAATATTCCAATAACAACAATTGCCTCCATTTTTTTTACCTTCCTTACTTTTCAAGACTATTCTTCATTAAATATTGCCTCGAATTCTTCTCCTGTAATTTTCTCTTTTTCTAATAATACTTTTGCTACTGCGTGTAATTTGTCTTCATGTGTTTTTAATATTTCTTTTGCACTATTGTAGCATGTATCTAGAATTCTCTTCATTTCTTCATCTATTATTCCAGCAGTTTCCTCAGAATATGTTTTTTCCTGTGCGAAATCTCTTCCTAAGAATACTTCGTTTTGGTCTGAACCCAAAGTAATTGTTCCTACTCTTTGGCTCATTCCATATTTTGTTACCATTGAATTTGCAATTTTTGTAGCTCTTTCAATATCATTGCTTGCACCAGTTGATATATCGTCTAATATCAATTCTTCTGAAGCTCTACCACCTAATAGTGATATTATTTGTTCAATCATTTCTGTTTTAGACATAAATGATTTATCTTCTGTTGGTTGATACATTGTGTATCCACCAGCCATTCCTCTTGGAACTATTGATATTTCGTGTACTGCATCTTGTGTTGGTAAGAATTTACTTACTACTGCGTGGCCAGCCTCGTGATATGCTACAAGCTTCTTTTCTTTTTCACTTCTTACTCTTGTTGTTTTTTCTGGTCCCATTGTAACTTTAACCATTGCATCTTCAATTTCTTTTTCATGAATTTCTTTTAAGTTTCTTCTTGCTGCTAATAATGCTGCTTCATTTAATACATTTTCTAAGTCAGCACCAGAAAATCCAGCAGTATTTTTTGCAACTATTTTTAAGTCTATGTCATCTGCTAATTTCTTTTTTCTTGCATGAACTTCTAATATTTGCTCTCTTGCTCTAACATCTGGAAGTCCGACTACTATTTGTCTATCAAATCTTCCTGGTCTTAATAAAGCTTTATCTAATACATCAGGTCTGTTTGTTGCTGCTAAAACTATAACGCCTTCGTTTGCAGCAAATCCATCCATTTCAACCAATAATTGGTTTAATGTTTGCTCTCTTTCATCGTGTCCTCCCCCAAGGCCTGCACCTCTTTGACGACCAACTGCATCAATTTCATCTATGAATACAATACAAGGAGCTTTTTTCTTTGCTTCTTCAAATAAATCTCTTACACGTGATGCACCAACACCAACGAACATTTCTACGAAGTCTGAACCACTTATTATGAAGAATGGAACTCCTGCTTCGCCTGCAACTGCTTTTGCAAGTAATGTTTTACCAGTTCCTGGTTGACCTACTAATAAAACACCCTTTGGAATATGTGCTCCCATCTCTGTGAACTTTGTAGGATTCTTTAAAAATTCTACTATTTCTTCTAATTCTTCTTTTTCTTCATCAACACCAGCAACATCATCAAATGTAACTCTGTTTTTGTCTGTTGGGTTTAATACTCTAGCTTTGCTCTTTCCAAATGTCATTGTTTTATTGCCATTTTGGCTATTTGCTCCACTCATTAATACAAACCAGAAAATAAAGAATATTACTATAATTCCTATTGGAGTTAAATATGCTAAGAAAATTCCCCATGCAGACTCAGATTTTTCAGTTACTGTTATGCTAGCTGATTTCATATTGTCTTGTAAATTTTCCATCAAGTTATCTACACTTGGCACATTAACTTTTTTCTCTATATTATCATTTTTTAGCTTTACTGTTGCAGAAGCACCGCCTGCATCTAGCTCAATCTTTTCTACTTGACCGGCATCAATCTTTGCAATCAAGTCTGAATATGAAAGTTTTGTATTTGAATTTTCTAATATTGTTGATATTGCTACCACCAAAATTACGCCAATTATTAGCCAAACAGCTAATGTTTTTAAACTATTTTTCAAAATATTTCCTCCTTTTGTTTGATACTATAAATATAATTTTTTGTTATATTTATTATTACTTTTTCCTTTCAGATATTTTGCAATATATCACATTTAAGCCATTATTTCAATACTTTCAGGCAAAGTTTATTATTACAAAATTGTTAAATTTTCGTAAATCTTACGGAAATAAGAATATTTATATTGACTATGAACAAACTTATATTTTTTAAGTTTCAACACATCGTTCTTGGTCGGAGCTCCTTCGGACTCCTCAAAATGTGAGCTCGGGTTTTACTTTTTTTAAATATAAGTTTGCTCCAGTCATTAATACGATAATTTTTCAAAACTTACTTTCCCGCCTTTTACGGATATTTTATAATATTTATTCGGCATCAAAAATTTATTTCCTATATTATTTCCACATAATTTTATAATATCCTCTACATGTTTCTTTTCTATACCATTCGATGTTCCGAATAATATTTTTGTAGTTTGCATTATTATTCTTGTTTTTATTACATATTCAAGTTTATTAAACTCTTTTAAGCCTAAAACTATTTTTGTGTTTTCTTGTTCTATTAGAATCTCTGTAAATGCTTCCTCCGTAACATTTTGCATGTAATCTTCTTCATCTAAAACAAGTTCAGAAAGTCTATCTAATGTTTCTATTATATTTGGATTAAATTTCTTTTGAATATATGGAATAAGTTCATTTCTTATTCTATTTCTTGTGTAAGTATTATCTTTGTTTGTTTTGTCAAATTTAGGTTGTAAATTTTTTTCTTCACAATAATTTTCAATATCGGCTCTATCGCATTTTATTAGAGGCCTTATAAATTTTCCTTCTCTATATGGTTTTATGCCTCCTAGTCCAGAAATTCCACTTCCTCTTAAAATGTGCATCAATACTGTTTCTGCATTGTCGTTAAGGTTATGGGCAATTGCAATTTTATTTGCACCAACCTTTTCTGATATTTCATCAAAAAATGCATATCTTTCACGTCTTCCACATTCTTCTGTACCAATCTTTAATTCTGTTGATTTTTTCAAAATATCAACAAATTTCACATAGCAGTCAATTTCTTTATTCTTACAATATTCTTGCACATATACTGTTTCAGATTTAGCTTCTTCTCTTATCATGTGGTTTAAATGTGCAACTACTATCTTTTTTATTTGTAATTCTTGTTCTAATTCAATCAGATTATCCAATAGGCACATCGAGTCTGGTCCACCAGAAACAGCCACTATAATAGTATCGTTTGGTTCTATTAAATTATACTTTTTTATTGTATTTAATATTGTTTCTTTTACCATATAATATTTCATTCCTCACTTTTTACAAGCTGTATATTATTATAATTTATAGCTTAAAAAAATTACTCTCTATATTTATCCAGGTTAGCAAATTTAGTATATTGTCCAAGCCATGCTAGGTCAACAGTTCCAGTAGAACCAGCTCTTTGCTTTGCTATTATTACTTCTGCTTGATTTTTCTTTTCTGAATCTTCATTATAATAGTCGTCTCTATACAAGAACATAACTATATCAGCGTCCTGCTCGATAGAACCAGATTCACGCAAGTCTGAAAGCATAGGTCTATGGTCAGGTCTTGCTTCAACGGCTCTAGATAGCTGTGAAAGTGCAATTACTGGTACTTCAATTTCTTTTGCAAGAATTTTTAAAGATCTACTGATCTCCGCAATTTCTTGCTCTCTGCTTGACGTTTTACCACTTCCTTGAACAAGTTGCAAATAGTCGATTATTACTAATCCTATATTCTTTTCTAATTTTAATTTTCTACATTTTGCACGTATTTCCATTACAGAGATACCTGCTGTATCATCTATAAAAATTTGTGCTTGTGATAGTTCCCCAGATGTTTCTGCAAGCTTACTTAGGTCTTCATCTGTTAATTCACCAGTTCTTACAGCATTACTATCAACTAATGCTTCGCTGCACAAAATTCTGTTAGCAACTTGATCTTTCGCCATTTCCAAGCTGAATATAGCAACCGGAATGTTTGCCCTTGTAGCAGCATATGCACCAATATTTAATGCAAATGCGGATTTTCCCATTGCGGGTCTAGCAGCAATTAATATAAACTCAGAGCCGTGAAGTCCGGCAGTCATTCTGTCTAAGTCAATAAATCCTGTTGGTACACCAGTTACGTGTTGTTTTTGATTATATAATTCTTCCAACTTAGCAAAAGATTCAACTAAAACATCTTTAATTGGAGTGTAACCCTTCTGGCTCTTTTTTTGCATAACATCAAAAATTTTCTTTTCAGCCAAATCCATAACCCTTTCCGGTTCTTCTGTTGGTTCATACCCCATATTTAGAATTTCATTTGCAGTTTTTATTAAATTTCTAAGCATAGCCTTTTCTTCTACTATTTTTATGTATCTATCAACATTTGCCGTAGTTGGAACTTTATCTGGAAGAACAGCAATATATTCTAGGCCTCCAACGGCTTCTAACTTGTTCATAGAAGAGAGCTCTGCCTTTAGAGTTATAATGTCTATAGGCTCTGCCCTATTATAAATATTCAAAATAGAAAGGCTGAATTAGAAGATGTTTTTATTGTTGCAAATAATATTGATGAAATCATACTAGATAATATAATTTTTTTAAGTACAAAATTTAAAAACATTAATATAGTAAGTAAAAATATAGAAAAGTATAGATATATTGAAGATATTGTTTATAATAATACAGGAAATAATGTAATACTTTTAAATAATAAAAGGAAGAGCTTAAAAAGGGCAAAGTTTATAGTTAATGTGGATAATAGTATAAATGAACTAAATGAATATTTAATATATAGAAAGGCTATTATAATTAATTTAAATGATGAGATAAATAATAAAGATAAAAGTATTATCCAAGACACTAAAGAGCATGTTAATCAAGATACTACTAAAAAACGCAAAATAGTTACATTAACAGGATTTGAAGGGATTTTTGTTAATTCATATGAAATAGATGTAAATAATAGAATTAAAGAATTTTTTAAAAAATATGGACTAATTTATGAAACAAGTATAACAATTTTGTATGAAAGTTTTCTGAACAAAAAAGAAAACTTTTCAAATATGAGGTCGAAAATAGAAGATGCAGGAATTATTATTAAGAAACTGTATGGAAATAATGGGATAATTGACGAAAATGAGTATAAACGAGTGAATTTAAGCGATAATGAGGTAAAAAAACGCTATTGACAAATCTATTAAAATAGATTAATATATATAAGATAAATTTGAGGAAATTCAAATTTATTTTTTATATTAAAAAACATTTTGACAAAAAGGAGGAAGGACTTATGGGAGAAGAAAAAGAAATTCTATTGACACAAGAGGGATACGATAAATTAGAGCAAGAATTAGATACACTAAAAACAGAAAAAAGAGCAGAGATATCTGAGAGAATAAAAATAGCTTTAGGATTTGGAGATTTATCTGAAAATTCTGAATACGATGAAGCTAAAAATGCTCAAGCTGCTAATGAAACAAAAATAGCAGAATTAGAAAACAAATTAAGATATGCTAAAATTATTGATGAATCAGAAATAGACACTAAAACAGTACAAGTTGGAAATACTGTTAAAGTTTTAGATATAGAATTTAATGAAGAAGTTTCATATACTATAGTTGGATCAACAGAAGTTAACTTAGCAGAAAATAAAATTTCAAATGAATCACCAATAGGAAAAGCCTTGTTAGGTGCTAAAAAGAACCAAACAATAGATGTTCAAGCACCAGCAGGTATAATGAAATATAAAATATTAGCAATAACAAAATAGCTGGAGGTATATATGACTATTCATTGTAGTGCTAACAAAGAGGATATAGAAAAAAGCGTGTTAATGCCTGGTGATCCATTACGTGCAAAATATATAGCAGAAAATTTTTTGACAGATGTAAAACTTGTAAATTCCGTTAGAAATATGCTTGCATATACAGGAAAGTATGGAGATAAAAAGGTTACTGTATTTTCTTCTGGAATGGGCATGCCAAGTATGGGAATATATAGCTATGAGCTATATAAATTTTATGACGTCGAAAAAATAATAAGAATTGGTTCATGTGGAGTTTATACACCAGATATAGATTTATTAGACACAATATTAGTAGACAAAACATATACAGAAGGCAATTTTGCATATGAGTGGAATTCAAATGATTGTCATTTAATGCAAGCAGATGAAACACTAAATAGTAAAATAGAAGAAGCGGCAACAAAATTAAATATTCACTATACCAAGGGAAATACTTTGTGTTCAGATTGCTTTGATGGATATTTGGATAATTTGGAGATGTTACTAAATAGATTGCCAAAGGATTTAAATCTAATCGGAGCAGAAATGGAAGCATTTGCATTATTTTATATTGCAAAATATCTTAATAAAAAGGCAGCTTGTTTATTAACTGTTGTAGACTCACTTGCTAAAAAGCAAAGCAGTACAGCAGAAGAAAGAGAAAAAAGTTTAAATAATATGATAAAAATAGCTTTAGAAAGCATATAGAAATTGAGGACAGACCATTTAACTAGAAATCATAAAATAAGATTTAGTTTATAGATGGTCTGTCCTTAGTTTATGAAATTTAAAAAAATAATTTATTATTAATATTCATATGCTAATGAGTTGAGTTATAAGATAACGTTTATCTTATAACTTAAAATGTAATATCTTAAATTGTAAAATCAAAATATAGTTTATAATATGAATGTTTTGTTAAGTTAAAAGTTAAATGTAGTGCTGTAAGTAAGTATAATGTGAATGTTTTGTGAATTTTAGCAATATATATTGACAAGTGCTAAAAAAAGGTATAAATTATATTAGCAGTCAGTAATAATGAGTGCTAATATAACATATAATATATGCAGGATAATTTTAGAACCTACATAAATTTTGAAGGAGGTAATTTTAATGTTAAAACCATTATTAGACAGAGTTGTAGTTAAAATGGTAGAAAATGAGGAGACTACAAAAAGTGGAATTATTTTAACAGGAAATGCTCAAGACAAGTCAAAAATTGCAGAAGTTTTAGAAGTTGGACCAGGAGAATTAGTTGATGGAAAAAGAGAAGAGATGAGTGTAAAAAAAGGTGATAAAGTATATTTAAATGAATATGCTGGAACTAAAATAAAATATGAAGGTGAAGATTTAGTAATTGTTAGACAAAGTGATATTTTAGCAGTTATAGAATAGTTATAATATTATATTAATTTTGAGTGTTAAATTAGTAATTAATTGTTTGAAATATTAAATAGAATGGAGGAATTTTATTATGGCAAAAGATATTAAATATGGAGAAGATGCCAGAAAAAGTTTATTGAATGGTGTAAATAAATTAGCAGATACTGTAAAGGTAACATTAGGACCAAAAGGAAGAAATGTTGTACTAGATAAAAAGTTTGGTGCACCACTTATTACAAATGACGGTGTAACTATTGCAAAAGAAATAGAGTTAGATGACCCATTTGAAAATATGGGAGTTCAGATTGCA
>ERZ779898.367-NODE-367-length-21412-cov-3.535749_pt1 | contig 21412 bp, 19 predicted proteins | sample MGYA00511902_ERZ779898 | MGnify/ENA primary metagenome ERZ779898 (study PRJEB29588, sample SAMEA2144588) | human gut metagenome | biome: human gut; feature: human-associated habitat; material: faeces | place: Denmark | collected 2008/2010 ...
GGGAAATAACGATCATCATGCCGCACCAGAGCAGATTGGAGAGGACATCCCCAAAGGTGCAGTAAAACACGCACAGCGGAACGCCGACCAAGAGGGCAATCAGGGCTTTGCGTGTCGCAAAGCCCCTTTCCTCCGCAGAGGAAAGGGCGTATTGCAGGATGTAAAGAAAAATAACGCTTGCCATCCAGCCGAACTCCGACACATAAAAGACCCGCGGCGTGGTATCGAACAGCAGTAGATACAGCGTCCAGTAGAGCGCACCGAGGGCAAAGCAGCCGTAGAAGCACAGCAGCAGGAAGTACGCCTGCCGCCCACTTTTTCGGCAAGAGATACCCGAAAGTAGCGCACCGACGAATGTGGTCAGTAATTGCAGCAGGTTCTCAATCAGCTCCATGAATCCCCTCGCTTTCCTCGTCCTGCCCGTCCTCCCGGCTCATCTGGCGCAGCCGGAAGCACAGAACGGTCACGCAAACGCCGAGTAAAAACGCCAAAAGCCCGATGACGATGTATCCCAAAGCCGCGCCGCCGCCGTACATACTGGCCGCCGTTTCAAAGCCCGCATAGTCGCCTGCCTGGATGCTTGCGGCAATGCCGGGCATGGCGAGGGATACCCCTACCAGCACCGCAAGGCACGCCGCCACGGCGGAAGCCATGGTGATCGTATTGCGCCGCAGCCGTTTCTCCTGTTCAATTTTAGCAATGCGCCGCTTGGTCTCCGTGACCCGTTCCTCATGACTCCGCATTTGTGATTCCCTCCCGTTCTAAGAGCCTTCGCAGGCTCTCTTTTCCGCGATACACCATGTTGGTGATCTGTTTTACCGTTTTTCCCGTGACCTCCGCCGCCTGCGCGTAGCTCATATCCTCAAAATAGGTGAGATAGAGGACTTCCCGATAGCCCGGGTTCATTTCGCTCATGCAGAAATGCAGAATGCGGTTTCGCTCCTCCGTCCGGATGATCTCCTCCGTCAGCAGCCGTCCGTCCGGCTCGCCGGTCAGCGCATCGAGGCTGAACAAGGTCTTTCGTTTGCTCTTATGGCGCAGCGCCATGTGCCGCGCCGCCTTATAGAGATACGCCTTGAGGCCGCCGTCCCGGATGCGGGGCTTTTTCGTGAACAGATAGGCGAAAACGTCCAGCATCAGCTCCTCCGCCTCGTGAACGTCGTGCAGATAGCCGTCGATATACAGGGTCAGGGGGTCGCCGTATTTTTTCATCAGGGCATTGAGCCCTTCGTCGTCGCCGCTCAGATATTGGCGGTATAAAGCCTCGTCGCAGGTCATAGCGTTCACTTCCTTTTTGCGGATGCTTCCAATTCCAATGCGGAGAGGATCCGCATGGATAATACTCAATACAATACATTATATACGAATATCCGAATAAAAAGCAAGCCCACACGGATGACACACCAAACGAGCAATCCAGAAACTCATTCTCTTCCGGCTCCATTTGCTCCTGTTTTCCAGCTTCTATCGGCTGTTCACTGCTCTGTGCCGGTAACCAAAATAAAAAAAGTCCATGCATCTGTATCTCTACAAACACATGGACGAATTCACTGCCACTCTTGATATTTGGCGTATCCTTCCTACGAATTACTACACACTTTTTTCTTTTACCTAATTTCTTATGCTACCATACTTCCCTGAAAACCTCAATGCATTTTTCTTAATGTCGCCGGTCTATACCGGCATTATTATAATAAGCTGCTTTTTCCTGATACATTCTGCGTTCAGCTTCCATCAGCAAGAGGTCAAATCCACGCTCCCAGCTTTCCTGCCATACTGATCCGACTGCCATTACTACATCTTTTTTCTTCATGCCAGCCTTCATACGTTCTATCCGCTGCTTCAGTTCCTCTTCTCCGATACCTGCACACAGTGCCAGAAGTTCATCCCCTCCAATACGGAACAGTCCATAGTCTGAAAATTCCTCACGGAGTAATTCGCCGGCACGCAGAATGAGCTGGTCACCTGCCTGATGACCTAAAGTATCATTTACCCTTTTCAGTCCTGTAATATCGCAATACACCACACCAAAGCCTGAAGTCCCTGATGCATCTGTAACATACTGTTCCATGGCGAACCGGTTTCCAAGTTTCGTAAGCTGGTCACTATAGCTCATCCGTTCCAATTCCCGCACCAGATTACGCCTTCTGATGCTGGAGACAATAAAATATTCCATAATCTGAAGCATATTAGAAGTATAATCCAACATTTTTTCGGGAGGATTATCAACTCCATAAAAACCGATGATTTTCTGCCCTTCATACAGTGGAACTACTACCAGCGTTAAAATATTCTGTTGTTTCAGATTCTCATACTGCAGTGGATCACTCTCACGTATATTTTCCAGATTACCAATGATAATATTTTTGCCTTCCCTAAAATTGCGGTACCAGTTCTCGCATACTTCAGCCGGAACATTCTGCAAATTATCTTTCTCAGGCCTGATACCATTCGCTACCCATTCATAGGTGTTATCGTCATTTCCCAATAAGTTTTTTTCAAAAATATAGGTACGTTCTCCATTCAATGCCTTTCCAAGATATTCCAGAATAATTTCCAGCGACTGTTCTGACGTAGGGGCATTTAACGAAATTCTTATGCCCTCATTTATAATAGCCTCCATATTTTCATAGTTTTGAATCAGACTTCCCTGTTTTTCTTCGTTGCTGACATCCAGTGCAATTTCTACCCGGTAACGTCGACCATCCTGTTCCAGCATAGTATCCTTCAACAACAGATGTTTGCCAAGAACCGGATTATAATACTTCCATTCTTTAAACTCACCTTCTACCAGTTCCTGATTATTGCACATACTACAAGGGGCGACATTATGCTGCATCACCTCATAACATTTCTTTCCTTTTATTTCCTCCTGGGTCTGAAATCCAAAGTTTTCCCGTGTTTTCCGGTTCATATACACAAGCTCATATGTATCAACATCTGAGACATATACAAATTCATTAAGATTTTCAAAGAAATTCCAAATCTTTTCCACTGTTTCTATCCTTTCCGTCAATTACATTACTTACCTTTTATCCCTGGACATCATTTTATCTCTCCGGCAGCACCAAAAACAGTCCCATTAATCAGTGACTGCACCAATCAGTTCATTGATATCTTCAACTCCATTATTTTCCATATAATCCTGTATACCATTGATAATATCAATCGTTGCGGTAGGATTAGTAAAGTTTGCAGTTCCCACAGATACTGCGGTTGCTCCTGCCAGTATCAGTTCCAATGCATCTTCAGTGCTCTGTACACCTCCCATTCCGATAATCGGAATATTCACTGCCTGGGCTGCCTGATATACCATACGCACTGCAATTGGATGCACTGCCGGTCCGGACATCCCACCAGTTCTGTTTGCCAAAGCAAATTTTCTGCGGTTTACATCAATCTTCATTCCAGTCAGTGTATTAATCAGGGAAATTACATCTGCTCCGCCTGCTTCTGCCGCTTTTGCCATCTCTGTAATATCCGTTACATTCGGGCTCAATTTCATAATAACCGGCTGTCTTGCATATTTTTTCACTTCTTTTGTAATTTCTTCTACAGAAGCAGCATTCTGTCCAAAGGCAATACCGCCTTCTTTGACATTTGGGCAGGAAATATTGATTTCCAGCATATCTACCGGCTGTTCGGCCAGTCTTTCCACAACTTCTATATAATCGGAGGCTGTTTTTCCACAAACATTTACAATAATGCGTGTGTCATAGTGGGTAAGAAATGGAATATCACGCTGTACAAATACATCAATACCAGGATTCTGTAAACCGATAGCATTTAACATTCCACCGTACACTTCTGCCACACGAGGGGTCGGATTCCCCGGCCATGGTACATTGGCAACACCTTTCGTCACTACTGCACCCAATTTATTCAAATCTACAAATTCACTGTATTCCTGACCGGAGCCAAAGGTTCCGGATGCTGTCATAATCGGGTTCTTCAATAATACTCCTGCCAGATTTACTCTTGTATTCATTAAAGTTCCACCTCCTCAGCCCGGAAAACCGGTCCTTCTTTACATACACGTTTGTTATTGACATTGGAATGTTCATCCTTGTCCTTAGACTGGCACACGCAGGCTAAACAGGCTCCGATTCCACAAGCCATACGTTCTTCCATGGAAATCCAGCACTCAATCTGTTTCTCTTTTGCATATTCCTTAATAGCTGCCAGCATCGGCTTTGGCCCGCAGGCATAGATAATATCTGCTGTCAGCCCATTTTCACGGATGGCATCCAATACATTTCCTTCTGTTCCGGCACTTCCGTCCTCAGTTGCCACATAGACTTCTCCTTCTTCACGAAATTCATCCATCAGGAAAAGCTCATCCCGGAAACCAAGTACCATCTGCTTTTCACAGTCCAATTCTTTTGCCAGCTCTAACATTGGCGGAATACCAATTCCACCACCAATTAAGAACGCTTTCTTTTCTTTCTTCGGAAATCCATTTCCCAGCGGTCCTGTTATATTAAGAATTCCGCCGGTATGCATACCGGAAAACTCTTCTGTTCCCTTTCCAACTTTACGGTATACCAGACGGATGGCATTATCCTTTTTATCAATTTCACAGATACTGATTGGTCTTGGAAGCAGCCTGCTTCCTTCATTACAATATACAGATACAAACTGACCTGCTTTTGCATGCGCTGCAATCTCTTCCGTACGCAGCCACATACTGTAAATGTCATCCGCAATTTCTTCCTGGCGGATAATAATCGCCTGTTCTTTAAACTTCTCTGCCATCTTCTTCTCCTATCTTGCCTGTAAAGCTCCATCGATATCTTTTATCATTGCCTCTACTGCTGCTCTGGATGCATCTGCAAAATGTTCTGCTCCAAAAGATGCATAAGCCTCCTGCTTATATGCTGCAATGATTCCACGGGATGAATTGACAATTGCACCCAGTCCGTTTTCGTCGAAGTAATGTACTAAGTCCGCTCCTTTTCCACCCTGGGCACCGTATCCCGGAACCAGGATAAAGCTCTTTGGCATTACTTTACGAAGGACTTTTCCTATCTCCGGATAGGTTGCTCCTACTACTGCTCCCACATAGCTGTAGTTATCTCCCATGACTTCTTCGCCCCACTGTGCTACCTTTTCACCGACATATTCATACAGTGGTCTGCCATCAATTAATCTGTCCTGGAATTCTCCACTGGATGGATTGCTGGTCTTAACTAAAATGAAGATACCTTTTTTCTCTTCTTTACATACTTCCAGGAAAGGCTTGATTCCGTCTGAACCAAGATATGGATTAACGGTTGCAAAGTCTTCATCAAAAGCAGAAAGCTTCTTACTTCCCACCTGGACTTTACCAAGATGTCCCACTGCATAAGCTGCGGATGTAGAACCGATATCGCCACGTTTTACATCTCCGATTACCACAAGGTCTTTGGAGTGGCAGTAATCTACTGTCTTCTGATATGCTTTCACACCCTCTGTTCCAAACTGCTCATACATGGCAATCTGTGGTTTTACAGCAGGAATCAGATCATAAGTGGCATCTACAATTGCTTTGTTAAACTGCCAGATTGCTTCTGCTGCACCCTCTAAAGTCTCACCACGCTCCTTAAATGCTGCTGCCTTAATATGTTCCGGAACATAATCTAACATCGGATCTAAGCCGACAACGATTGGTGCATGGGTTTTCTCGATTTTTTTAATTAATTTGTTAATCATATCTTTAAGCCTTTCTTTTTCTTATTCTTCTGCTGCATCATATACAATTTTGCCGTCACAGATAGTCATCATTACTTTACCAGTTACTTTTCTGCCGTGGAATGGTGTATTCTTTGCTTTCGACCAGAACTTGTTCTTATCAATGGCATAAGTGCATTCCGGATCAAAAAGCATGACATCTGCCATTCTTCCCTCTTCCAAAGTTCCCTTCTTCAAATGAAGAATCTGTGCCGGGTTATAGCTCATCTTCTCTACCATCTGCATCGGTGTTAAGTATCCACCCAGCACGAGTTCTGTATAAGTCAGTGCTGCTGCAGTTTCCATTCCAACAATTCCGAATGGTGCCTTTACCATGCTGCTATTTTTTTCATCTGCTGTATGCGGTGCATGGTCTGTAGAAATGACTTCCATGGTTCCGTCGGAAAGTCCCTTTTTCAATGCCTCCACATCCTCTTTACGGCGGAGTGGCGGATTCATCTTATAATTGGTATCTCCCTCTACCATATCATCTGATGTCAGTGTAAAATGATGTGGACATACCTCTGCGGATACCGGAATATGCTCTAACTTGGCATATTTTACCATGATTACACTGTTCTTTGTGGAGCAGTGGCAAAGATGCAGGTGTGCACCGGTATCTTTGGATAACAGGATATTTCTTGCAATCATGATATCTTCTACGGAATTGGTAATTCCAGCCAGTCCCCACCGTTTTGCATTCTCATCCTCGTTGACCACGCCGGAGCCAACCAGATTCTTATCTTCGCAATGTGACAGTACCGGAATGTTACAGTCTCTTGCTACCAGCATGGCATCTCTTGCAAGAAGTGAATTCATGACTGATTTGCCATCTTCACTGATTGCAGGGCTTCCTGCCTCCACCATCTCTTTGATGTCAGCTAATTCCTCTCCCTGCTGTCCTTTTGTTACAGCACCAACCTGTAATACATGCACCAGTCCGACACTTTCTGCCTTATGATGTACATAACGTACCACATCAGCATTATCTACCACCGGCTTGGTATTTGGCATTGCAAGTACCGTGGTATATCCGCCTCTTGCTGCGGAACGGGTTTCTGTTTCAACATCACCCTTATGAGTAAATCCTGGATCCCGCAAATGCACATGCATATCAACGAGTCCCGGCATTACATACAGTCCTTTGGCATCGATAGTCTTCTCTGCCTTTTTCTTGATATTTTTTCCTCTTTTGGTAATGACTCCATCTTCTATGAAAAGGTCCATTACATCATCTGTTTTCGTAGCCGGATCTAAAATGCGGCCACCTTTTATTAAGATTGTCATGTGGAATACCTCCTGTTGCTCCTATTTTAGCATACAAGCAGTTCTGGGGCAATCTGCTCATGCATGTATTTTTTCAAATAGCTCCGGAGGTACATATGCTTCTATACGGATTCCCTCCGGCAGATATTCTTCTGCTATTAATTCTCCTGTTTCTCTTATCTGCTGCAGCAATCCACCCTTGTCATATGGCAGCACTGTCTCAAGATAGCGTTTGTTCTCCCGCAGTATCCGGGCGAGGCAGTCTTTCAGTTCTTCTAGTCCATCACCTCTTGCTGCAGATACCCGTAAAGTAATATCTGCCCTGCCATCCCGCAATGGTTCCCGGTCTGTAATGGCATCCTGCTTATTAAACAATGTCAATATCTTTTTATCTGTAACCTCTAACTGGTGCAATGTCTCATATACAATATGCATCTGCTTGGCAGCCTGTGGATTGGATGCATCCACCACATGAATGATAAAATCTGCATACTTAGCTTCCTCTAAAGTACTACGGAAGGCATCAATCAGATGATGCGGCAGTTTCCGGATAAACCCTACCGTATCCGTAAGCAAAAGCTTCTGGCTTCCCGGAAGTTCTAACATTCTGGTAGTCGGGTCTAAGGTTGCAAAAAGCTTATCCTCTGCAAGAATTCCAGCTCCGGTCAGAGCATTTAAAAGGGTTGATTTACCGGCATTGGTATACCCTACAATCGCTGCCACCGGAACATGATTCCGCTGTCTTGCCACACGATTCACTTCCCGGTGCCGTTTCACTTCCTCTAACTCCCGTTTGAGCTGGCTGATTCTTGATGCAATCAGACGACGGTCTACCTCTAACTTTTTCTCTCCCGGACCTCTCGTTCCAATTCCTCCTCCCAGCCTTGACATACTCTTTCCTATGCCGGAAAGACGACTCATGCGGTAACGAAGCTGTGCCAGTTCCACCTGTATCTTTCCTTCACTGGTAGATGCTCTGGCAGCAAAAATATCAAGGATAATTAAGGTTCTGTCCATCACTTTTACGTTCAGGGCATCTGAAAGATTCCGAAGCTGTGCCGGGCTTAGTTCGTCATCGCAGACAATTCCTGTTGCATTGGTCCATGGAATTTCATCCAGCAGCTCTTCTACTTTTCCGCTACCAATATAAAGCCCCGGATGTATTGTCTGACGGTTCTGGATTACCCTGCCCACCGTTACTGCTCCGGCAGTCTTCACCAGCTCCTCCAATTCATCCAGGGAGTCTTCTGTATCATCGCCATCCTGGCTGCTTACGCCAACCAGGATGACTCTTTCTTCCATTTCATTGTTTTCAAAAAATTCAGGCATAAAATATCCTTTTCTTACTTTCTGTTTATGCAAACACACTCTGTCCGTTCTGGGATAATCCTGCAGAAATATTTAAAATTGCAGCAAAATCATTCTGTAATTCATTTGAGCATTTCTCTGCTTCCAGATAAATTTCTTCTGCTTTTTCCGCGTTCTCATCAAACAGTGCCTGCTGCACTTCTTTTCCATATCCATGGAATCTTCTGTGTTTCTCTGCCAGTGCATTCCAGACCGGTGCAATTGCCGGATTTTCCGGATGCATGGAATAGTAAAAATGACCAAAGCCACATTTTGTATCATCAAATTGTAACGTAAGGACATTCTTCTCAGTTACCATGGTATGTAAAGTCTCAAGCCATGCCCTATGTGCTTCCATTGCTTTTTGTACATAAGCATCAAAAACTGCATTATCCATACGGTAAAATGCATCACGGCTCATTTCTCCTATAACCTTCGCCACATTATCCATACCCGTTTCAACCTGGGTTAATGGTTCTACCGAACCTTTTAAATTTCCATTTATAACGGTCAGCAATTCTGCATCATTGCTGAGATTACTGCACTGGTCTTCAATACAGGACACCTGGGTTTCCAGCACATTCATGGAGCTGCTGATTTCTTCACTGATACCAGCAAGGGAACCAATCGATTCGCTGATGGTTCCAACATTTTTCTTGTTCTCGTCATTAATATTCCATACAGCATTAATCTTCTGATCAATATTGTCAAGAGATGTAATTGCAACATCCACACTCTTAGAACTCTTCTCAGAAGCATCACGGATTCCTTCTACGAATTCACCCATATTTCCAGTTAACTGTTTGGTTCCCTCTGCCAGCTGACGGATTTCTTCCGCTACAACGGCAAATCCCTTTCCTGCTTCTCCTGCTCTTGCTGCCTCGATTGATGCGTTCAATGCCAGCAGGTTGGTCTGTTCGGAAATTGCATTGATACCTTCAATGACTTCATTCATATGATTGATAACATCCATCAATGCATCCATATTCTTCTTCATTTCTGTGGATTCTGAGATTGCATCTTTGGATAAATCCCGGATAGCTGTCAGTTCTTCCTGGCCATTCTCTATCTTCTTATAAATATCAGTAGTTTTCTCTGATACATCAACAATTGTATTGGTCAGACCCTCATGGGCATTTCTTACTTCCTCTGCAATACTGGATGTTTCTGCTGCTGCATCATGGATTGCCTTTGTTGCTGTATTGACATCCTCTGCTGTCGTTGTCATCTTTACGGTATCATGTCCAACTTTCAGGCCTAAGGCACTCATTGTCATAACTGCCTGCATATCTTCCCCATATACCTGTGCAAGCTGACGTCTGCCAGCGCTCATGCGTTCATACATATTCTGCAGTTCCTGTGAACCTGCAGCATAATTCTCTTCTTTCATCTCACTAATTGACTGAACCAGATTTATAATTTTTTTATTCTTTCCCAATGCCATATATTTCCTCCAATCAATGCACTTTCTGTGCATTACGTTATACTACTAATTTTGTACTGAATCTTACCGATTGTCAACGACATTTTGTGATATTTTTCCAAAAAATTCAACTTTTTTTGCAATTTCTTTATGCAGAAAATATTTTCAAAAACATTACCAATGCCTGATAATCTCTCATATCTGCCAGTTCTCTTGCAGAATGCATGGCAAGCATCGGAATTCCAATATCCGCTCCCTGCATCGGCAGATAGGAAACCACAATCGGTCCAAGGGTCTGTCCACCCGGCATGCCGGAACGGTTTACCTGCACCTGATATGGAATATCTGTCTTTTTACAAAGCTGCATCACCACCGCTGTTGCCTCACTGTCAGAAAGATACCGCTGGCTGGCAGAAGTCTTTACGGTAATTCCTTTTCCCAATATCACATCATTCGTAATATCTGATTTATTTGTGTAATTCGGGTGTACGGCATGAGCTCCGTCTATAGACAAGAGAAAGCCTCCCCGGAGCATATCATTTACCTCTGTTTCTGCCATTCCAAAGGCTGCACCAATCTTCATTATGATATCCTTAAGAAGACTGCTGTCTGCTCCCTGCTTGGAGCGGCTGCCGATTTCCTCATTATCAAATAATCCTGCCACAACCAGTGAATCTCCGGTCGTTTTTTCACACATTGTCTCCACAATTGCTGCTACCGATGCCAGATTATCGATTCTCGGAGAAGAAAGAAGCTTCTTATCACTTCCTATTAATTCCGGTTCATCCATATTGGTAAGGAATAAATCATAGCTTAAAACCTCATTTGCCTCTGCCCCAAGCTGTTCTTTTAAGTAATCCGTGAAAAAATTCTCTGTAACGTCTCCGTCCTGCTCTATTCCAAACAGTGGAAGCAGTTCTCTTTGCATATCATATTCCTGTTTTCCGCCTGCCTCACGGTTCAGGTGTGGTGCTAATGACGGAATCACTGCTGCCGGTTCCTCACTTCCGAAAAGCTTTACTTCCGGTGCAAATGGATGTTCCGATTCTAATACCACTTTCCCATAAATTCCAAGTGGACGGTCAAACCATGTATTTTGGAGCATACCGCCATATGGCTCCACATTTAACTGCCTGTAATCCTTCGTCTTCACTTCAGGATTCGGTTTTATTTTAAAACATGGGAAATCTGTATGGGCCAGCATCAGGCGGAGTGCCGTCTTTCTGTCCAGCTGTTCCGGAACAGCGAATGCTGCTACCATACCGGAATACGGTCTTACATAGTATTTACCGCCTGCATGAAGCTGCCAGGATTCCTGCAGCTTTAATTCTTCATACCCTGCCTCCTGTAACTGCTTTCCTGTCCATTCTGTTACATGATATGGTGATTTTCCCTTTGACAATAGTTCTGTTATTTTCTGCATGCCATACGCCTTCCTTACATGAATCTATCTATTACAAGCGCCACTCCGTCTTCATCATTGGAAGTGGTAATATAATCTGCGACCTCTTTTACCTCCGGCTGTGCGTTTGCCATTGCCACACCAAGCCCGGCAAATGCAATCATAGACTTGTCATTAAAGCCATCTCCACAGCAGATCATCTGCTCCTTCTTTTCTCCCAGATATTCTAACAGTTTTCCAAGAGAATATGCCTTATCAATGGATGGTGGAACAATTTCTAAGAAAAACGGTTCTGAGCGAAAAATGTTTAATTGTTCTCCAAAGGTCTGCCGCATCACATCCTGTGCTTTTGCAATCTTTTCCGGTTCTCCTGTCATCAGGAATTTATTTACCGGATAATCTACATATTCTGCGAAATTATCTACCTCTTTTATCGGCATTCCGTTAATTTTTCCCTCGTTACGGCTATATTCATTCACTCCGTTTCCATGGATGATGGTATTTCCTTTATAAGTAAGCACGCCTACACCCAGTCTGCATGCCTGCTCATACACTACCGGCACCAGTTCTACCGGTATTGTCTTATTGTATACAATCTCTCCGGTCTCATAATTAATAATCTTTCCACCATTAAATGCCAGTGCAAATCCGCCATAGCTCTTCAAATCCAGTTCGTCTGCCAGCTTTACGATGCCCCCGGTAGGACGGCCGGATGCCAGCACTACTTTTTTCCCTTCCTTTTGAATCCGCATCAGTGCGTCTTTCGTCTTTGGTGTAATGACTTTCTTTGAATTGGTTAAGGTGCCATCTAAATCCAGCACGATAATCTCATAGGTTTCGCTCATTTTCGTATTGTTCCTCTCTGCCTTTTTCCCTCGTTTTCCTGTCCCATACATTTTGCCCTTTTTGCTTAACGTGTCATCAAAAACAAGTATTCCCGGGCAGCTTCTTCGTCATTCGGATAATTCTTTGTATAATCCTCCATCTCGCTTTTTGCAGATGTGAAATCTCCGCTCTGTTCATATGCCAGTATCAGATTACGCTGCGCCTCCTGCTTCTGTGAGCCTGCATCTAAATCCAGTGCCATCTTAAGATAGTTTATTGCACTGTCATAATTACCTTTTTCTAATTCCATTCCTCCCAGACAGATCAATGCTGTCGGATTATCCTGATTTTCATCGATATATTCTTTATATAATCCGGCTGCCTTCTCATCTTCGCCTTTCACTTCATAGAGCTGTGCCATATACAAAGAAGCTTCCGTGCTCTTTTTATTAATAGCTGTCGTAAGCTCTGTTTCCGCATTATCATAATCTCCCAGTAATAGATAAATTCTGCCTCTCTGGGCATAGTCCTCCGCTGATTTACCACCTGCTTCAATACCTTTTTTCAGATACTCCTGACCTTCGGTCTGCATTCCTGCGGCATAACACTCCTGGTACAAAGCAATATACATTTCATAGTCACTGCCGGCATACTGTGCTGCCAGATTAAAATTTTCTTTTGCTTTATCCATGTCATTTTCTTTCCGGTACAGTTCTCCTAACAGGAAATATGCCTGGGCATTTTTCTTGTCATAATTGATTAACGCCTGATAGGTCTCAATGGCATCCTCTTTCTTTCCTGCGGCATACTGTGCTGCTGCTTTATAATAACAGGTATCTATTTCTTCTTCTCCCACAACTGCCAGCGACTGGTCCAGTGCATTCTGAAATGCATCAATGGCGCCTTCATAGTCACCCTCCTGCATACAGTTGATGCCTATCTGCCGATATGCATCTTTATTATTCTGTGTCTCATCCTCCTCACAGCCGGCCAACAGTAGTCCTGTGGCAAGTACAACTGCCATATATTTTATTTTCTTCATAATTGCCTCGCTTTCATCCGCTTTAGTATAGCAAATTAAGGCTCTTCTTTCAACCTCGCCCCGGCTTGTTTTTCTTCGTTTCCTGTGATACACTGCAAGAAAAATCATGAGTTATTCTCATGCATATGGTTAGGCGATTGCGAAGCGGGACAGAAAGGATTCCGGCAAAAAAATTTTGCGGCATTCCAAGGGAATCTGATTTTCTTTGATGTGAAATGCCAACCGTTCTTAGTGGTTTATTTTTCTTGATTATAAACTGTCTTTTCACTTGCTTTGACAGAATCGGGGCACTGTCCATCAAGGGCGGATGCCTGATAATGTCTGCAAGGGGCACTGGGAATTTCGGCATACTTTTTCTTTCATCTGGCAACCGGCACAAATTCACATCCATGTTCAATTGTGCCTCGCTGGTACATCCCTGTACCAGCGTTGCCTGCTGCCAGATGAAATTCCGGGTGCCCCTAACAGCCCTTATCAGGCATCCGTACTTTGACGGACAGTGTCCCGATTCTGCTCAAACATGGAAAAGACTGTTTTTATCGTAAAAAGAAAAACGAACCACTTAGAACGGTGGTATTTCATCATCCGAAAAACAGTGTCTTGGAATACCGCAAAACTTCTTTACCGGCAGCTCCTGTCCCCTTTCGCAATCGCCTAACCAGAATCAGATAAGAAAAGAGGTTTTACTATGTCAGAAAACGAAGCAAAAGAAACCATGCAGGACTTTGAAGCAGAGCTTGAGGCTTCCTTCCGGAAAATCAACGAAGGAGACATCTTAACCGGAACCGTTATCTCTGTGGATGAAGACGCCATCACATTGGACTTAAAGTATTATGCCCCGGGAATCATCAAAGCAGATGAAGTCAGCAACGACCCATCCTTTGTCATTGACGAGCACATTCATCCGGGAGATGTCTTAGAAGCAACGGTCATCCGCCGGGATGATGGAGAAGGCAACATTTTACTTTCCATGAAAGAAGCCAACGAAGTACTTGCCTGGGATAAGTTAAAAGAGCTGTTGGAAAACGAAACCATTGTTACCGTAAAGGTCAGTGAAGCGGTAAAAGCCGGTGTAGTTGCATACCTTTATGGCATTCGCGGATTTATTCCGGCTTCACAGATTACCACAGCCTATGTAGAAGATACCGAAAGCTATGTTGGCAAAGAATTAGAAGTCCGTGTCATTACTGTAGACGAGGAAGATGACCGTCTGGTGCTCTCCGGTAAATCCGTTGCTCTTGAAAAAGAAGCAGAAGAGAGGAATCACAAAATTGCCATGTTAGTTCCGGGCAGTATTGTAGAAGGAACCGTGGAAAGCCTGATGCCATATGGTGCATTTATCAACCTTGGGGACGGACTTACGGGACTTGTCCACATTTCCCAGATTTGTGAACGCCGTATCAACAAGCCTTCCGAAGTATTAAAGGAAGGACAGCATGTAAAAGCCAAGCTTTTAAATACCAACGACGGCAAAATCAGCTTAAGCATGCGTGCATTGGAAGAAGAAATGGTAGATACTTCTGTAGAAGAAAAAGAAGACTTATCCGCCTACACCTCTGATGAAAGTGCTTCTACCAGCCTTGGCGCACTGTTAAAGGGATTGAAGCTCTAAGTCGTATTTCATAAAACGCAACAAGGGACAGATATTTCTATCTGTCCCTCATTGTTTTTAAAGGTTGGAGAATACTTTTATCAAAATTTAGTCTAATTTCCAAATATCTTTGTTGTACTGCTCAATTGTACGGTCAGATGAGAAGAAGCCGGCTTTGCTGATGTTTGTCAGCATCATTTTTGCCCATGCTTTTCTATCTTCATAATCTGCAAGCATTTCATCTTTCTTTGCACGATAAGATTCGAAATCCGGAAGAGTCATGAACCAGTCTTTGTTGATTAACTCATTGAAAAGTCTCTCTAAGTTCTCTGCATTTCCGATTGCTTTCATTTCATCACTTACGATGAAGTCGATTGCACGTTTGATATCTGCATCATTATCATAATACTTGCGTGATACATAATCAGCTTTTGCGTAATGCTCAATTACTTCGTCAGAAGACTCTCCGAAGATGTAGATGTTATCATCTCCTACTAACTGATGCATTTCTACGTTTGCTCCGTCCATGGTTCCGATTGCTACTGCACCATTTAACATGAACTTCATGTTAGATGTTCCGGATGCCTCTTTAGAAGCTAAGGAAATCTGCTCATGGATATCTGCTGCCGGGATTAATTTCTCAGCTAAAGTAACATTGTAGTTCTCTACCATAACAACCTGTAAGTACGGACTTACTTCCGGGTCATTTGCAATTAACTGCTGTAAGCAGAGAATTAAATGGATAATGTCTTTTGCAATGATATAAGCCGGAGCTGCCTTTGCACCAAAGATTGCAGTAATCTTTCTTGCCGGTTTCTTTCCTGCTTTGATTTCAAAATATTTGTTAATTACATAGAGTGCATTCATCTGCTGTCTCTTGTACTCATGTAATCTCTTAATCTGAATATCAAATACTGAGTTCTCATCTAAGTCGATGTTCTGTGTTGCCTTTAAGTAGTTCTTAAGAACAACTTTGTTCTCAGTCTTGATTGCAAGTAATTTATCTAATACTGCATCATCATTTACGAACTGTCCTAATTTTTCCAGTTCCATTGCATCTTTCTTGAAGCCTGGTCCAATCAGTTCTTCGATTAAGGATGTTAATCCCTTATCACAGTGTAATAACCAACGACGGAATGTGATACCGTTTGTCTTGTTATTGAACTTCTCAGGATAAATCTTATAGAAGTTATTTAACTCAGAATCTTTTAAGATTTCTGTATGAAGGTATGCAACACCATTTACGCTGAATCCGTAGTGGATATCCATATGAGCCATGTGTACACGTTTTTCATCATCAATGATGTATACAGACTTGTCATCATATTTAGCAACTACACGGTTGTTTAATTCGTAGATGATTGGCATTAACTGTGGAACAACTTTCTCTAAGAAAGAGATTGGCCATTTCTCTAATGCTTCTGCTAAGATGGTGTGATTGGTATATGCACAACACTTGGAAACAATTGCAATAGCCTCGTCCATGCCGATTCCTCTTTCCATTAACAGACGAATCATCTCCGGGATTACCATAGATGGATGGGTATCATTAATCTGGATTACTGCATAATCAGCAAGATCATGTAAGTTACATCCTCTTTCTACTGCCTCATCTAAGATTAACTGTGCAGCGTTGCTTACCATGAAGTACTGCTGGTAAACACGAAGGAGACGTCCCTTGTCATCGCTGTCATCCGGATATAAGAATAATGTCAGGTTTTTCTTGATATCCTCTTTGTCAAAGTCAATTCCATCCCCAACGATGCTCTCATCTACTGTTTCGATATCGAATAAATGAAGCTTGTTGGTTGTGTTTTCATATCCGGTAACATCAATATCATATAATTTTGAAGTTACATTAAATCCACCAAACTGTACCTGATAGCTCTTATCTGTCTTTGTCAGCCAGCTTTCATCCTGAATCCAAGGATTCTTGGTTTCTTTCTGAAGGTTGTTTTCAAATACCTGTTTGAATAATCCGTAATGATAGTTAAGTCCAACTCCATCACCGTTTAATCCTAATGTTGCAATAGAATCAAGGAAGCATGCTGCAAGTCTTCCAAGACCACCATTACCAAGTGATGGTTCCGGCTCAACCTCTTCAATTGCACAGATGTCTTTGCCATTTGCTGCAAGTACATCTCTCACTTCATCATATACGCCTAAATTAATCAGGTTGTTGGAGAGAAGTTTTCCAATTAAGAACTCTGCGGAAATATAATATAATTTTTTCTTTCCGTTGTGGTTTTCTTTCTTCTCAGCCATTGCTTTTGTCATCTCTAATAATGCGAAGTATAATTCTTCATTAGAGCAATCAGCAATTCCCTTGTTATATTTCTTTGTTACGATTTCCTGTAAATTCATTTTTGACCCTCCGTAAAATTTGAATTCAGTTCGTTCTCTTATGTATGCATTATCTAACATTTCTTTTACATTTTCTTGTAATATACCGGTCAAAAGTGGTACAATACTATCATATTTCGGTGATTTTAGAAAAAATCACTTTTTTGTACATTTTGACGAAAGGCGTTTCCCATGAATATTCTCGAATATGAAAATTACCAGGAAAAGAAATCACATGGTTCAGAAAGTTTCCCATATATCACCTATCCCTGTTCAATTCCCTTAGATTTTGAGCGGGTGCCTGCCCACTGGCATGATGAAACGGAAATTATCTACATCAAAAAAGGCTGCGGACTGATTACCGTAGATTTGGAAGAATATCCGGTTAGGGAAGGAAGTATTCTTCTGATTCTTCCGGGACAGGTTCATTCCATTGAACAGTATCTCGATTACAAAATGGAATATATTAATATTATTTTTAAACTGGAAATGCTCCTTGCCAAACAGACAGACATCTGTAACAGCCGCTACTTTACACCGCTTTTAGACGGCACACTGCGGCTTACCACACATTTTACACCGGGTATGCCATTCTATAACGAGGTTGCCGGCTGTATCAATGCTGCGGATGAAGTCTGCAGGACCAATCCCCCGGCCTTCCAGCTTGTGATCAAAGGACAGCTTTTCCTGCTCTTTTCCATTCTGATTTCTAACTGCTGCGAAACAAGTGCCTCCCGCAAGAACCAGAAATCCCTGGAAAAGATGAAACGCATCATTAAATATATTGAGACAAATTATGCCAGTAAAATTTCCATTGAAGAAATGGCAGATGCGCTGGACTTAAGCCAGTCTCATTTTATGAAGTTTTTCAAAAATACCATGGGAACTACTTTTACAGAATATTTAAATGATTACCGGCTGACCATGGCCAGCCGGCTGCTTATTTCGTCTGAAGCTTCTATATTAGACATTGCCGCTGAAGTAGGCTTTGACAACCTTTCTTACTTCAACCGGCTGTTTAAGAAACGCTTTTATGTTACACCCCGTGAGTACCGGAAGCGTTTTGCAGGATAAGTTCTTTTACTTTTTTCATATCCATTGCAGGCAGGTAATAGGTACTGTCCGGCTTTTTGTCATCTTTTGGAGAAATATTCGAATGAATGTAAAAAGTGTCAAGGCCTGCCTCTTTGGCCCCGTTGATGTCACAGCGTACATCATTTCCTATCATCAGTGTTTTCTTCACATCCAGATGATACTTTTCTATCAGTTGTTCAAAAAAACGGATGTCCGGTTTCTTGGTTCCATAATCGGATGAAATTAAAATATCGTCAAAATATTTTGTAATATCCAAATAATTCATCTCATATTCCGTAAAGATTCTCTGGGCATTGGATAAAAGATATACCTTTTTACCACATTTTTTCAATGCTTTTAATAATTCTCTTACGCCATCATAAATCCGCACATACTCCATGGTCAGTACCCGGAAGAACTGTCCGGTATGAACTGCCAGCGCATCATCAGCCTTTATCCCCTTCTTCGCATAAAGCTCTTTGAATACTTCTTCAATACGAATCTCCGGAAATGCCTCATGGGCATAGTGCGGCTCCTTTTCCAACTCTCCCTTTAAATCTGTCTCTTTGCTTTGAATCAATGCCAGATAAGATTCCTGTAATTCCTGCGGGTCATATAAAGCTCCATAAAATCCGTAAAACAGACTCAGTTTTTCCCATACCTTAGCATCATTTTCCTCTGTATGGATATCTACCAGTGTTCCATACAGGTCAAACACATAATTGTCGTACATATTACCTTCCATTTCCTGCTTTTATTTAAACATCTTTGTCTTAGCAAAGATTAATGCAACAATAAGACTGCATACCACTGCAATTAATACGATAATAACAAATCCATAAGGACTCTCTGCGAACGGCATTCCCTTTGCAGCCACATTCATGCCATACGCTGAGAATATCATAGTCGGAACAGAAAGTACCGCTGTTATTATGGCAAGCACCTTCATTACCACATTCAGATTGTTGGAAATAACTGATGCAAAAGCATCCATCATTCCGCTCAAAATGCCGCTGTAAATATTTGCCATCTCAATTGCCTGCTTGTTTTCAACAATAACATCCTCAAGAAGTTCTTCATCTTCCTGATATTTTTTAATATTGTCATTTTTAAATAATTTTTCCAGTACCACCTCATTGGAGCGGAGTGCTGTCGTAAAGTAAACCAGACTCTTTTCCAGTTTCAAAAGCTCGATTAACTCCCGGTTCTGTGTGGACTTGTGCAGCTTGTTTTCCACAATTTCACTCTGGCGGTCAATACTTCTTAAGTACTGTAAGAAAAGAGAGGATGTCCGGTACAAAATCTGAAGCACAAAGCGGGAACGCATGGCAGGATTAAAATCCCGCACCGTGCCATTGGCAAATGCTTCTAATATTGGAGTTTTCTCAAGACTTACTGTAATGACTGCTTTTTTTACCACAAAAATAGAAAGTGGGATGGTATCATAAAGTTCCTTATCATTATGGGTTTCAATATTCGGGATATTAACCAATACCATAGTATAATTCTCATCTGTTTCAATACGCGAGCGCTCGTCCGTATCCAGTGCGGAACGCATGGCATCTGCATCAATTCCATACTGATTTACCATTGCTGCGACTTCTGCCTCTGTTGGATTTACAAGGGAAATCCAGCAATCCTCCCCTGGTGATTCAATTTCGGTGATACGGTTCTGTTCACTGCAATAGTACTTAATCATCTTTCCACTTCCTTTCTCTTCATTTCCTGTAAAAAAAAACCCCATCAAAGCCGGAACACTTTGACAAGGGAATCTCGCTTAATCCTTTTTTAGTATATTTCCACCCCCTTTGTTTGTCAACCCTGACTCATGTATTTTCTCATCTGCAGTAATATTTTCTTCTCCATGCGGCTGACCTGTACCTGACTGGTGCCAAGCTTTGCAGCAATCTGGCTTTGCGTGGCATTTTCAAAATAACGCATCTTAATCAGCTGCTGCTCCCTTCCGGATAACTGTTGCAGCAATTCTTCTATCAGAAGCTTATTTTCCAGTTCTTCCTGCGCATTCTTCTTATCCTTTAACCGGTCCAATAGATAGATTTCACTGCCATCCGACTGATAGACGCTCTGGTAAATGGATTCTACTTCTCCATTGGCTTCCACTGCAAGGACAATCTCTTCCTCCGAAAGCCCGGTTTTTTCTGCCAGTTCCTTTAACTCCGGCTCCCTTCCAAGCATGTCTGTCAGTTCCTTTCTTGCATTGCTGATAAGATAGCCTTTTTCTTTCATGCTCCTGCTGACCTTCACCATGCCGTCATCCCTCAGGAAGCGGCGTATTTCTCCCATAATCACCGGCACTGCATAAGTGGAAAAGCATACCTCATAACTTACATCAAATTTATCCACTGCCTTCATCAGTCCAATGCATCCGATCTGAAACAGTTCTTCTTTATCATGTCCTCTTCCTAAAAATCTTTGTACCACACTCCAGACCAGCCCCTGATTTCCAAGCACCAGCGTATCTCTTGCCTGCTTATCCCCTTTGTGTGCCCGTTTGATATAAGCAATTGTCTGTTCCATTCTCCACTTAACTTTCCCGCACCAGATTTTTTTTCATTTTTATAACAGTTCCTTCTCCGACCTTTGACCGTACTTCTACTTCATCCATGAAAGCCTCCATAAAAGAAAAGCCCATACCGGACCGCTCCAGCTCCGGCCTTGTCGTAAAAAACGGCTCCTTTGCCCGTTCAATATCAGCAATTCCCTTCCCGCTGTCTTTTACGGTAATATGTACGGTACTTCCGGAAAGGCAGCACTGCATCACTACCGTTCCTTCCTTTTCTTCATAGCCATGGATAATGGCATTGGTTACCGCCTCCGATACCGCAGTTTTAATATCCTCTAACTCATCCAGTGTGGGATTCATCCGGGCGCAAAATGCTGCTATCGCTACTCTGGCAAATCCTTCATTTACGGATAATGCCTCAAATTCCAGTTTCATCTCATTTCTTCTTTCCATATTTACAGCCTCCATTTTCATACCTACTTCTTCTCCCCTTCTTTCATCTGAACCAGTTTATGCAGACCTGATACCACAAAAATTTTCCGGATCCGCTCATTCATATTCTCTGCCACCACTTTTCCGCCGCTGTAATTCATGTTCCGGCACCTTCCGATTACCACGCCAATCCCTGAGCTGTCCATAAATTCTGTACCGGCAAAATCAAAAACCAGTTTGTTAACCCGGTAAGAATCAATCAGTAAATCTGCCTCTGCCCGCAGCTGTGTGGCGCAATGATGATCCAACTCCTTTGGTACCCGGATGGTAAGACATCCATTTTCTAATTCATACTTAAATTCCATTCTTCTATCCTCCATATACATTACGTAAAAAAGAATCTGCCCTGGCACATTCTCGCGCCTGCGGCGGTC
>ERZ779898.381-NODE-381-length-21204-cov-2.941085_pt1 | contig 21204 bp, 29 predicted proteins | sample MGYA00511902_ERZ779898 | MGnify/ENA primary metagenome ERZ779898 (study PRJEB29588, sample SAMEA2144588) | human gut metagenome | biome: human gut; feature: human-associated habitat; material: faeces | place: Denmark | collected 2008/2010 ...
AATTTTACCCGGACCAACAAGATGAGTTTGACCAACAAATTCACTTAAATTTTTAGGGCGCATTCTTGATGCTAACGGTTCATACTTAGGTACATCAAATAAAGAAGTTTGTTCCATAAATTTGCCTCCTGTTTATAAAGGTAGTGTGAATAGTTTATATCACAAACTACCCATTTTTTCTTTTATTTACAAGTATTTTTCTATATTTTGTCTTTCCCCCTCTCTTAAGAAAGGAAATTTTATATAGAATTTACTATTTTTATCTATCAAAAAATGACATTACTCGATATAATAAACATAACAATAACGAATCGAGGTAATGTCATGTCTAAAATTATATCAGTTATTCTTAATTTTTTAAATAGTATTAATAAATTTATTTGGAAAATTCATCTTTTTCTTTCCAAATTTGTTAAAGTTGATGAAATTAAGCATCTTGATGATAAACCTGATGATGTTAAATATCTTCTTTTTCTTCGATGCCATTAAAAAGATTGTTACTTCTTACCGAGTCTTCGAAAAAAGAGATTCTCTTTCTTCAATCAAGGCTGCTTTTTCTACTTTAATTAAATTCGATAAATTACCTGATTCTCTCAAAGTTATTTCTGATGGTAATCCCATTTATAATGTTGCTGTTCAGTACTGGACTCAAAATGGTTTTCCTTTCAAACTTTATCAGGTTATTGGGCTTACAAATCAAGATGATATTTCCAAAGAATATCGATCCCAAAAGCAGATTATTGAACGCTTTAATCGTACTTTAAAGTATTATTATCGTCCTAAAGGCGGCTTTTCTTCTCTTGATAATGCCAATTCCTACATGGTCTTATTTGCTACTTATAATAACTTTTTAAGACCTAATAAAGCTCTTGGCTGGAAAACTCCAGTTGAACTCGATGAACTTAAAGGTATTTCCAACATGCCCAATAAATGGATTGAAATCCTAAATCTTGGTTATAGTTATTCTGATTCCATTTTTCATTAAGTAAAAAATTGCCTTTATTTACTCGTTTTCATCATGCCTTTTTTTATTAATTCCATTTTCAAAGATCATTTTTTCTACCTTTTTTGATAGATTTTATATTAAAACTTTCATTTTAATATCTGTTTTGTTTCATGTTACTAGTTTTCCATAAAACTTTTCACACTATCTTTATAAAATATTATACATCAAAAAAACCAAACTTGATATGTTTATGGATCTTTACATACAAAAAAAAGGAAACAACTCTAATTTATTTTATTGCTTCCTTTTTAATTTCTAAAAAACAAATTGTAATTTAGTGAATAATATGTGCTGTTATAATTGTATAACTATATGAATTGATAGTTATTTTTATATGATCAATTTCACAATACCAATTCTTTCCTTGCTTATAAATATTACAGTCTTTATCTAATATTTTATTTTTACAGTATTCAACTACATCATTAGTATCTAAATTAAGATTTCTCTTAATCCTATCAATCCCCATTTCAGTAGTATGAACTTTATCTATATTAGATAATAATATTTCTTTATTCATTTATTATCAACTCCATAAATTGTAATTTATTATGCTATAATGTATAGCATAAAAAAAGCAAATCTTTTATATCAATTGATTTGCCTTATTGTTATTTACAAAATGTATCTATATTGTCTATATCATACTTACCATTTTTAATTACTTTATATGTTTCATTATCTTCATCAACATTGCATCTAACTACATCATAGAATAAAGTATCATAATATTTTACATCATCTCCCGAAACTGTTATTAAGGAAAATCTTGGGGCTTGATGAATATTTACAACACCAATGTAATCTATGGCTAGTAATACTAATATAAATATTATAAAATAACCAAAGTTACAAAATAACCTTTTTCCGTATTGTAATTTTTTAGTAAATCTACTAACACCAACCAAAGAAACTATTCCACCCAATACAGAATAAATAGCTCCCCAACTACTATCACTAGGAAATATAGCCATGGCAGTAAGAGAAATTAAAACACCAAATACGATGAATATTAAACCAATAAAATTATTTTTATTTTCTAGTTTTTTATTAGTATAATCGATTGTATTAATTATATTTTCTTCTAACTTTTCTTGGTATTCTTTATTATTTACTACTTCTCCACTCATTAAATCATTTAGAGAAATATTAAGCTCACTACATAATGGTTTAAATAGTGATAGATCAGGCATATTTCTCCCATTTTCCCAGTTGCCAATGGTACGATCAGATACTCCTAATTTCTCAGCTAGGTCCTGTTGAGTCATATTCTTATTTTTACGACATTCTGCAATAAATTTACCAATTTTTTCTTGATTCATATTTTTCTCCTTTCATACTCATCATATAAAAAGTTTAAGATTTTTAACAGGAAATATATCAAGGGTTATTTATTATCTTTCCATTCGTGATAAAGAATATCTTTTAAAACTAACATACTATCTAAATCATTAAAACCATAATTATCTTTTAGACTATCTAATAGTTTTCTTATTATAGTAGAATACTTAGATATGTCTACTTGTTGGGTATAATTCTTTAATACTGGATATTTGTTACTCCATGCATTTGTCCAGTTAATTTTTGATTCTTTTTCTTCATCAGTAATTTTAATTATTTCTTCTATTTCTTTTATATCAATATTTAAGTTATATAACTTAGCTAATTTTTTCTTTTAAAATCTGTTCATTAAATTTTTCCATAAATTCATCAGTAGTAGACCAGAAAAAATCATATCCTGATATTTGATATAGAGCATAGGCACAAAGATATTCATAGACACCACGATTAGGACTTTTGTAAATAATTAAATATAAAGGTTTCATAGCAGGAGCACCAATATCGACGACTCTTTTAAAGCGATCATACTCTAAAATCCTAGCCCAACCTTCAGTAACAATTATTTCGGGATTGGCTCTCTCTTCAGCGTAGGCTTCATCTACTAAAGTTTGCAGTTCACTACCGATTTGGTTTAGGATATCAACATCTATATTTTGCAAGAGTAGTTCTTCATTTACGCTATTTTCTGTAATTTCTTCCCAATTTATTTCATTTTGTTCATTGTTATTATTTTCTTCTGCAGTTGCGCTTGTAGGGCAAGTATAGTTTTCCCATTTAAATATAGTTTTTTTAGCACCATCTGAACAAAAATAGGTATCAACTAATACTCCTTTATCTAATTTTGTTAAAGTTCCACCATTATACTCTTCAGTTATTTTTATAACTGTACTATTATTAAACACTTTTGCTTGGATAGTGTCTATTACCAAAAGAATTAATAATGTTACTATAACTATTACTATAATTTTTGTTATTTTTTTCATACGCTTTCCTACTTTCAAATACTAAAAATTTTTTAGGTTCTTCGTTTATTTTAATTAATTCTAAATAATGTAATCAACTTAATTGCGACAACAATACTGTCGCAATTTGAAATAAACAATAAAATTTTTTTATATTATTATTCATTGTTTTATCCTATGTTACAACACTACTACTCATATTATATAATACATTATAAAAGAAAAAAAGAATTTCTGACTTAATTAGAAAAACTTATTTTATCAAAATAAACATCAAATGATTTATCTCTCTCCTCTACAATTGCATTAATAAAATCACTTTCCATACTTTCACTAAATCCAGTAAACACTTCTTCTCCAATTATAGTATAAGGCACCCCTCTAGATTCAACTTCCATAGCATTAGAGAAAATTTTTAATAATTCAGCATTTTCTTCATTCTTCCAAGTTTCAAAAGTATATAGATTATAAAGATCACCATATTCACTTTCAATACTATCTAAGAAAGCAAATTGTTCTTCACAATGAGGACAGCCATCACCCCAGAAGAAATAAATATTTACTTTTCCCTCTTCTTTAGTTATATTATCTAAATTAACATCAACAGTATTTGATGGTTTTTCAGTTGATTCATTATCAATATTATTTTCATCATTGGAATTATCATTTGTTACTTGATTAGTTGAATCTGATAAATTTTGATTCTTAGATATATTATCTAAATTAACATATTGTGTAAACCAATTTTTAAAGCCTTCCTTTGTTTTATAATAATCTGTATCTTCATCAGCATCAGCATCTAGAAAGTCAACCATTTTACCATTTTTATATATTACAAATGAAGGATAATGTTCTAGGAAATCACCTAGATCACTTTCTTTTAATTCTGAATAATCTATTTCATATATAGTAATTGGGTATTCTTCTAAAAAATCATTTATAACAACTTCAAAATTAGATGATGCTAAACACATGTCCTGAGACACAAAAACTACAAATGATTCTTTATCGTTGATTAATTCTTCTAGTTCTGAAATATTTATTTCGATTTTTTCTCCGGTATTATAATACTTACTTTCTAAAGAAAAAATTTTACTTTGATTTTTAAATATTAAAAATACTACAATAGTTGCAACAACAATGATTAAAGCAACTATACTAATTATTAGCCACTTCTTTTTCATTACTATACCTCATGAAGTGTCGTAAAATCAATATTATAATAAGGAACTATACTAAAATTATAATAGTCTTCGCCATCAATAGTTTTCTTAACTTCTACCTTATTGTTGCCATTGTAACTCCAGAAAGCTCCAACATTGTAAATTTTATTTTCATCCCAACCAAGGGCGACAAGCACGGTTTTAGTCATTCCGGCATAACCTCCTCCACCACACATTAAGAAGATATTTTTATCTTTTGGAAAAATTGCTTCTAGAATTTCCATTGATTCTTCGTAATTGGCAACATAATTACCAGACTCATCTTGAGTAAATAAAGTTGCACCCGTATAAGTTTCTCCAACATCTTCTGGTAGACCTGTTACATTAGTTAAATAAGGTAATGGGACAACTTCAAAACCTTCAACAAATCCAGAAAGATAAGAATCTCCCCCGATTGCTTCATAATTACCTGGATCTTTAAGCATACGCATATCGCGATAAACACTATCACTTCTACCTAAATATTCATCGATAGTACTTTCATTGATATTTTTGTCAATTCCAAACTGTTCTCCTCTTATACCTTCAGATATTTCTGGTTTAGGTAATGTTTCTTCAACGTTATTAGTAGTATCACCCTTAAATATAAAATAACCTGCTGTTAGACCAACAATTATACTTATGATTGCAGTAATAGATATTATTAAAACTTTTTTCATACTATTCTCCTTTCGTTTTTTATTATAAACAAAAAATATTCATATAACAATAAACCAAACGTTGATATGACTAAACGCTTGGTTGAGTTTGAAAAACATTTAATCCATACGCATGTGATCTATTATTTTAAATATTAATGCCAGCAGTAAAAGTGCCGCAATTCCGATAATAAGTGAACCAAATAAAACAGAATCTCGCAATAACAATATTCCCAAAATGATTAAACCAATCAAAAAACTTATAGGTATTAGAGCAATAATTATCCTTAAAATTTTAGGAATCTTTTTATTAGGTAATGCTTCTATACTTCCATCAATTATTAATTCTAATATTAATTCAATAAAATCATCCATAATTTTTTTCCATCATTTAAATATATTTACTCGCTTCGAAATTATCGAAGAAATTAATTCTTAAAATTTTCTAAATCACTATAATATAAAATTTCTTTATTTAATGATTTAGCAAATTCAATTTCACTTTTAGTACTTTCCCCTATATATTTGTTAGCATCTACTACTAGTATAGCATCAGCTAACTTTATTTTTTCTCTGTGTACTCGAGCAAACATTTCTTTTTCACTGGGAGTAACACTATAATTTTTATCAACAGGAAAAATTGGAGTAATAACAACATTTCCCTCCAATGTCATTTTTCTTGCTATACGTAGCATTTCATTTTGAAATTTTAAACTTCCACAAATTGTTATTACTTTCATTTTTACTTTCCTTTATCTAATTAGTATCTTACATTCTATCTCTTTATCTACTAAATTAGCAAAGTTATTAGCATCTTCCTTGTTACCAACAATTAAACCATAATGAATTGGAACAGCAATTTGAGGTTTAATTTCATTGATAAGTTCTGCGGCTTCACTATAAGTCATTGTGTAAGTTCCGCCGATAGGGACGAAAGCAACATCACATTTAACTTGTCTATTTTCTTCAGTTATATCAGTATCACCAGCGATATAATATGTAGTTTGATCTAAGTTAACAATATATCCCACCCATTCATTAGATTTAGGATGAAAATTCTTGTTAGTGTTATATGCGGGGATTGTTTTAAAATTTATTCTCAATACACTATATTCTTCATTAGGGCTTACAACTATAATATGCTCTTTAGCAAAACCGAATTGTAATACCATATCTTCTAAATCTTTAGGTACAACTATAGTTGTATTATCTTTTATAACTTTACTTATGTCTTCTTCGGAATAATGATCATAATGACTATGCGTAATAAATATAATATCAGCATCGTGATAATTCTCATTTATTTTAAAAGGATCAAAATAAATAATTAATCCTTTATTAAATTTAATACTACTATGACATAATACTTCAATATTTTCTAACATTTTAAGTCCTCCTAGTCTTTAATACAAAATGTTGCATATAAGGGTATAGATTTTATATTGTTTTCAAAGCCAAAATTTCTTGTTGACAGGCGAATAGCATATTTGGGTTTATTATATTCAATATAGACATTCAAACTCTTAGATTTATTATTAATTCCACTTTTTACTTCTATAGGGATTGTACCATCATTAGTATGTATTAAAAAATCTACTTCAGCATCTCTATCAGAGGTCCAATAATATAATGACGGAAATTGTCTTATAAGTTCTTGAGCCACATAATTTTCAGTAATAACACCTTTAAAAATAAAATCTTCATCCATTAAAACTTCATTATATTTAATTTCACTAAGATTCAAAAGTAAACCAACATCACTTAAATATAATTTAAAGGAATTTTCATCTGCAAAAACTTTTAAAGGTATTTCAACTCTTTTGACATTGTTTGCTATTAAAACTAATTTAGATGCCATTAACCATTCAATTGGGTTGCGATATTTTCTACCGCGGGCATTTTTTTCTAGTATAGAATATTGAAAGTTTTTATTTTCTTTAGCAAGTTGTTCTGGAATACTATAATAAACTTTTTCTATTTTAACTGATTCACTTTTATTATCCACATATTTTTTCATATCTGCTACGTAAGATTCTCTTATATTGGATAATATTTTGAAATCAAATTTGAAAATATCTAATCCATTATTAACAAAATTATCTACGGCCTCGGGCATTCCTCCAACACATAAATATAGGCGATATAACTTTAAAGCATCTTCATGAGCAAAATCCGGTAAAGGGGTCATTGTTTTATAACATTCTTTTATTTTATCTCGTAGCATTTCTTTGCCTGTTGCTAATAAAAATTCTTCAAAATTAAGGGGATACATATATTCTATTGTAACTTTACCAACCGGAAATGAACTTTTAAGTCTTTTTAATTTAACACCAAGTAGCGAACCAGCACAAATTATTTTAAATGGTAACTTTGATTCACAAAAATATTTTAAAGAAGTAATCAATCTTTCACTTTCTTGAATTTCATCAAAGAAAATTACTGTTTTATCCAAATCAATATTTTTACCTATATATAGTTCCAATTCCTTGATTATTACTTCCGCATCAATACTTTTTTCAAATATATCTCTTATTCTTTCTTCTTTTTCTATATTAAAACTTAAATGTTCTTCAAAGTTTTCGGAAATGAATTTTTCAATAGTGTAAGTCTTACCTGTTTGTCTTGCTCCAATAACCATTAAAGGCTTTTTCATACCATTATTTTTCCATTTCATTAAAGTATCTTCAAATAATCTTTTCATCTCTTATCCTCCATTTATTAAATTTTAGCATATATTAGCCAAATTTTCAACACTTTTATATTAAAACGCCACTTTTCGCGGGGAAAGTTGATGCAAAAACGCCACTTTTCACGGGGAAAGTTGATGCAAAATTGCCACTTTTCGCGGAGAAACAAAAAAAATTGGCATTTAATTTTAGAAAAATTTTACCTATGATATAACAAATAATTTAAATATTAACACCTTATAACTTATCAACAAATTTTTGACAATCACTTTTTATTAAAAGGCATTTATCTTTTAATTCAAAAGCCACATCAGGATATTTATTATTTACTAATTAAAGTTGTATTTTTAAAATCATGAGTCATTTTTTCAAAAGGGGAAGTCTGCCCTTTTTTATTAGATAGTTACTTTTTAGTATAATATGTGATATAATTTTGGTAAATGAAAGGAGTAATTTTTATTGAAAATAAAATTAGATGATGTAATAGATGCCTTAGAAATAGTTAATGATGGGATTAATTGTTATTATATTCCTGAAACAGCCGAAATATTTGTATCAAATATTAAAAATTTGGAAAATCAAATGGCGATGAACTAGATGAATTATTCGAAAATTCTATTATGCTACCAACAAAAAATGACATAAATGAATACGAAATGATGGTAGAATTTGCTGATACAATTGAAGATAGCAAGTTGCAGAATCAATTATATATTTCTTTAAATGGCAGTGGGGCTTTTAAAAGATTTAAGGATACTTGTATTAATTATGATATTATTGATGATTGGTATAATTTTAGAGATAAAAAATATAAGGATATTGCTATAAATTGGTGTCAAGAAAATAATATAAAATATAACTAGAGAACAAATTAATTGCTCTCTAGTTTTAGTTTAACCTAAATGTACAAAACCTAAAATTTATTAATTTCTTAAATCATTTAGGCAAAATGCCGCATAAAGGGGAATGGACTTTATATTATTTTCAAAGCCAAAGTTTTTCATACTAATTCTAATACCATACGTTGGTTTATACTTTTCCATATAAATTTTTAAACTCTTTGATTGTACTCTATCACTGGCTTTAACTTCAATAGGGATAATACCATCCTTTGTCGTAAGTAAAAAATCAATTTCAGCATCTCCCTTACTTTTCCAATAAATAAGAGGAATTTCCATTGTTGTTAATTCTTCAGCAATGTAATTTTCAGCAATTGCGCCTTTAAACATGAAGTTACTATCATTAATAATATCATTTACACCGATATCACAAATGCTATTTAATATTCCTACATCACTATAATAAATTTTAAAGGTATCATTATTTAAATATGCTTTTAAAGGAATTTCTACTTTTTCTGTATTATAGCAACTTAATATCATTGCACCGGAGTTTAACCAATCAAGGGCTGTTTCAAATTTTCTTTTGCTAGCATTTTCTTCAATTAATTTATATTGAAATTTTTTATTTTCTTTAGCAAGTTCTCGTGGTATGCTCATATAAACTTTTTCAATTTTAACACTTTCATTTTTGTTTATAGTATATTTATTCATATCACTAATATACATTTCAACAATTGTTTTTACAATATCTCTATTAAACTTGACAATATCTTGACCACATTCAATATAACTTTTAACTGCTTCAGGCATTCCTCCAACTATAAGATAGTGCTTATATAGTATTAGGGCTTTTTCGTGTAAATCTTCAGCCATAGGAATCATGTTTTGATAATGATAATAAATTTCATCGATAAGCATTGTTTGATTAAGCGCTATTAAAAATTCTTTAAAACTCATAGGAAACATGTGTTCCATTTCTACTTTTCCTACTGGAAATGATGAATTAAATCTATTTAACTTAACTCCTAGCAGTGATCCTGCACATATTATTTTATAATTGTTTGCACTTTCACAAAAATATTTTAATGATGTTATAAATCTTTCTGAAACTTGAACTTCATCAAAAAACATTATGGTATTATCAATATCAATAGTTTTTTCTAATCTTACTTCGATATTTTTTATTATTTCTTCTGGCTTTAGTGTATTTTCAAATATTTTTGCAATTTCAACATCTTTTTCTAAATTAAAATACAAATAGTTTTCAAAATTTTCTTTACAAAATTTTTCAATAGTATATGTTTTGCCTATTTGTCTAGCACCAATAATTATTAAAGGTTTATTCATTCCACTAGATTTCCATACTTTTAATGTATCTTCAAATATTCTTTGCATATTACCAACCTCTTTTCATTAAAATTTTAACATCATTTTAGAAAAAATGCAACTTTTTGGCACCACTTTTTGAGCAAAAACGCAACTTTTTGGCACCACTTTTTGAGCAAAAATGCAACTTTTTGGCACTACTTTGCTAATTTTGTGCTATTTTTCGGTGTTTCTCCTGGCCTTTATAATCATATATAAAGACATTCCTAAATTACCTAAGGTTACTACTAAACCTAATATTCCTGTCATTCTTATTTTAAAACTTGAATAATCTCCAAATTCACTAATCATGGCAACATTTCATTTATTTCTTTAGTTTGAATTAAATTAACGAATATTTTTTCAGCGCCTTAGCATTGTTCATAATGTTAAAGAATTTGGTGCAAATAAAGTGCAAGAATAATAGATCAACTTTTTATGCGAATTATTTGGACATCTATGATTTAGCAGAAAAAGTTGTTAAAAGAATTGAAGAAGATGTATTTTCTTTATATAAAGAAGAACGAGAAACTAAAAATAATTCACACAATTATTTAAAGTTATTTAGGCATATAAAAGATAATCAATTGTTTTATAAAACTTATTTTAAATTAAATATGAATAAACATTATATATTTACGGAATATGATAAAAATTTATCAAAAATTATGTTTGATGATTAATATATCGATTATCATATTGAATTTTTTATGGCTGGTTTAAACGCTATTATCAAAAAATGGTTAAATAATGGCTGCCTTGAGTCTCCAGAAGAAATAAATAGGATTTTACAAGATGAATATAAACATATAGTTATTAATAAATAGAAAAAAGAATACAATCAGGTATTCTCTTTTAGTCTATAGTAAATTCTACATAAAAGTATTCTCTATCTTCTTCAGTTGCTTCTCTTTCAAGGTATGGTATAAAGTATTTTACAATACGGTACTCTCCACTTTCAAGTGCTCCATAACAATATTCCCAATTGATATTAAAAACTACTGATTTATCATCATCAACTTGTAATCCAACATCATTAAATTCGCAAGTATTAATTGTAGAAACTTTAAGCCATACATTATCTACAAACTTTTCAATTTCATACCACTCACCGTAAGTGTTGGGATTTTCCATATCTTCAGAAACAGCAAATGATAAGCCTGTATTAGTTATAGATTCGCCATCTAATTCTATTGTCAAAGTGTAATTGGGATTGAATGGTATGTCTACTTCTTGTTTAGGTGTGCCTTGGCATCCTGTTAAAGTTAAACATAAAATTACTAACAATATTATCTTTTTCATTTTTCTCCTTAAAACTTATAATCAGTTTCACTTTCGATTATATTTTTAACTGTGTTTTCACCTTGGACATTAAAATAACAGTTATTGGATGAGTTTTCCGGTCTAATTCTTTCTATGTTTGGCCAAAAATCAATTGTATCTAACAAATTATCGTTTTCGTCATACATTTCTAGTTCCATTTGATGAGCATCCGCTAGACAATCAGATCCGCTATAACTACTAGTTGAAATTGCATCGATTAATTCGTTAATAGTTTCACTATCTGTGATTGTGCCAACTATTTTATCTTCCGTTAATTCTCTTATGTCTACTCTTACAGCATTTTTTAAATTATCTATTATTTTACTTTCAACATATATAGTTTCACTGTTCTCATGGGAACTAGTCTCATCATTATTACATCCTGTTAGTGAAAAACTCAACACAATTAAAATCATACCTAACAATATTTTCTTCATAGTCTTATATCCTCCTTTGCTACTTTAAGTATATCATATACAATTTAAAAGGCAAGAAAAAACACTTAGTGTAAAACTAAGTATCAATTTCATAATTCCATATACTAAGTTGCCCTTTTGCCTTAATTGGAGTTTCTAAAGGTTCAATGTTATCTAAAATCCAAGCATATCTTCCTTCTTGGTATTCACCACAAATATACTCTTGATAGTTTTCTTTTTTCATTTTATCGACATACTCATCGGTCATATAAATACAATCTACAAGTCTACATTTGCAAATTATGCAACCATAATTCAAATTATCTTTATCAACAAGTGATAATAATTCTGGTTTTATTTTTCCTTTAGTAAGGCTGGCATGGATGTAAAGTTCACCACGATAATTAGTTTTCCAATTACGTGTTTCTACTTTCTTTTTATTTTCTTTAATTAAAGTTGCATAAGGTTCAGTTATACTTAATACTTTAATTTTTATCTGCCACCACCTAGACTATCAATATAATTTCTGCTAGCATCAAGTCCGTAAACATAAACAGGATGTTCATCTTTAAATTCATAGCCATCTAATGCATTACCATATAGTCTTCGATAATTAACTTCAGTTTTACTTAGATCAAGTTCGGTTGGAATACCTTGTTTAAAGGATTCGTAAGCCTCTTTTTTAAATGCCTTAAAGTATCCTAAAGATATTTTTTTATCATTCTTAATAAAGTCAACAAAAAATGATGGATCATATAAAATCATCGGTTCATTACCATAGCCATTTGGATAAATCATATTAAAGGCATGTAAGTCTTTCTCCCTTGCTCCACAAATAACTTCCGAATCAATTCCTAAAAACTTAAATAAATTGTGTGCCATTCCGGATTTTTCAGAACAAAAAGCACAGCCATTTTCCCTTACAGTTTTGATAGACAAACGTTTTTCATGGTGCGAAAAATATGTAAGCGCTCTTCCCCAGCCAATGTCATCTGATGGCAAATAATCATTAACTATATAAAATATGGTTGTAAATAATGTTAATACTGCATAATTACCATTTTTGTTAAGTTCTTTAACTAAATTATAATATGGTGTTAAATCATCATAAACTAAATCAGGACATTCTTTATCTTTAATCTTTGCGGCAGCCTTATAATGTACCTTATTAGAAATAAATTTGGAAAAGGAATCAGTATAACCTTGGCCAACAGTTACTTCAACACTTTCATTTTCTAATTCAGCAATTCTAGACTCTACAAAAGTTTTTATTTCTTCATCACTTTTTAAACTTATAATTTTATTTCTTATCTCATCTTTAGTCATTTTCTAAATTAAACTCCTTTTTTATCATTTCAAATATAGCATACTTTTCTTCTTTAGTAAAAATGTCAGGTTGTTTACTTTGCTCATCATTTTCCCATTTCCAAAAATTATATCCAAAATGAATATCTTTATATTTCTTACCAAATAATTCAAGTTCTTTTTTGTATCTAGGAATAAAATGAAAATGGACATGTGGTTTTTCGTTATCACGATAAGCATTATTCATCAGGCAAGCAAAATTAAACATTGTTGCATTAAAAAGTTTTTTACAAACTCTTTCTAATTCTTTTTCAATTTTTCCTAGTTCTACCCATTCTTCGTTGGTTAAATCACTAAGAGATTCTTTTTTAGAAGATATAATGCAATCTCCTACAAATTCTTGCCCCCATTTAACAAATACTACTTCCCAATTTTTACTTTCATAAATATTCATTTTATCAACCTCATTATATTAAAAATTATTTAACATACTTTCTATTAGTTCTACAGTTTCATTTGTTCTATCATCTTTTTTATCTATAAAATCATTCCATTCTTCTAACACTACTTTTATATTATCTTTATTAACTTTATCTTTAAATATTTGCATTGCTGTATTTTTATAATTCATTACTGCAACTGCTGCCATTGCTTTATAATAAGCAAATTCAGGAATAGTAGATTTTTTATAAAATTCTAGAGCCATTTCATCAGTAACTTTACGAGGATTTTTTTAATATTATTTTATTTGTTCTAAATACTCCGTGAGGTGTTGCCGATTCTACCACATCTATTACTTCAGCACCATCGGGAATCTTTACATCATAAATTGTATCTCCCCGATGTAACCATCTTAATATTTTTTCTTCAGTTGAAAAATTAAATCCTCCGAATTCTTTAGGGTTATCAGCATTAGGGTTCCAAACATTTGCTATATTTAATCCACCAATTTTATATTGAAAACTCCCTGCTCCACTATTAGTTCCAAACATTACTTTAACATATTTTGACATATTTCTACTATCTTTCCACTTTAAATCCTAGATTTTCAATCTTAGTAATTACTTCATTTAATATCTTTTCTTTTTTTACTTTAATAGTTAATGTTTTAGTCTCTAAAGATACATTAAATGATTCTACCCCTTTAATGGTACTTAAAACATTATTGATTCTATTTACGCATCCTTCACATTTCATACCATTGATTGTCAATTTATATTCCATTATATTTTCCTCCTTCCAAATATATACGAATTTAAAACAACTGTTAAACTACTTATAGTCATAGCAATACTACCAAACATCGGAGTCATTTCTATATTTGCAAATACTCCAGCAGCAATAGGTATCATACATAAATTGTAGATAAATGCCCAGAATAAATTTTGTTTAATAACACGATAAGACTTTTTACTAATATTAACTAAATCAAGGATATTACTTATATCATTATTCATTAATATTACATCTGATGAAGATGCTGCAATATCGGTGCCATCGGATATGCTTATACCAACAGTAGATTTTACTAAGGCCGGAGCATCATTGATACCATCACCTACCATGGCAACTTTTTTACCATCATTAATTAAATTATCAATAGTATTTGCTTTATCTTGGGGTAAAACATCAGCATAGATGTTGGTAATACCTATTTCACTAGCAATAATACTAGCTGTTTTTTTATTATCTCCGGTAAGCATTATGACTTCAATTCCGGATTCTTGAAATTTCTTAATAACGCTCTTAACATTTTTTCTAATTGTATCTCGAAGACCAATTAAAGCAATAACTTTATTATCTTGAACAACATAGATTATGCTACAACCAGTAGTAGTTAATTCTTGATAGTTTTTTGTATACTCATCTTCAATATTTAAATCTTTTAAGATACTAGCATTACCAAGATAATAGGTTTTATGATTAATATTACCCTTTATCCCTTTACCGGGGATAACTTGATAGTTAGTAACATTTAGTTTTTCTTTTACTTTGAAGGCTTTAGACATTGGATGATTAGATAGTGATTCAATGTTGGCAACTATGTTTAATAATTCTTTATCTGTAAGTTTAGAATAATTAAACATTTTATAAACATTTAATTTACCATAGGTTAAGGTACCAGTTTTATCGAAGACAATAGTATCAATATCCTTGGCTTTTTCTAAGACTTCACCATTACGCAAAAATATTCCTTTTTTAGCACATAAACCATTGGCTACGACATTAACTAGTGGTACTGCTAGGCCTAAAGCACAAGGACAAGCAACAACTAAAATAGTTACAAAGTGTGTTAGGGAATCTGCAAAAGCTGTTCCAACAAGTAAATGTATTATGAATGATAATATAGCTATACCTATAACTATTGGGACAAAATAACCACTTATTTTATCAGCAAGACGCTCAATCTTGCTCTTATTAGAAGTTGCGTTAATAACTATTTCAATAATTTGGGATATCGTCGAAGACTTACCTATTCTTTTAGCATTGTACTCTAAATAACCATCATAAAGGATAGCCCCGGCGATAACATTATCTCCAGCCTTTTTTAAAACGGGATTTGCTTCTCCGGTGATAAATGATTCATCAACATAACTCTTACCACTGGCAACTACACCATCGACGGCAATTTTTTCTCCGGCTTTACTTATGAGCAAGTCATCTTCTTTAACTTCATCGATGGTTACTTTAATTTCTTCGTTATCTTTTTTTAATACAGCATACTCAGGAGTTATTTGCACTAGTTCTTTTAGGGCACTCTTAGTTTTATCTTTACCGAGTGTTTCAATGAAACGTCCTAACTTAATAAAATAAATAACCATGCAAGTAGATTCAAAATATAGATTGTGAATAAAGTTAAGGTTACCAAAAATTATTTGGATGTATCCATAAAGGCTATATAAAAAACTGCAAATGACACTAAACATTACAAGAGTATCCATGTTTGGCATTCTGTGAATTAAATTTTTAATACCACTTTTGATAATATCGAAACCATAAATTAAAAATATAATTGATACTAATAGCATAAATGTTGCTAATATTACTGGATGATTATGATTAAGCAAAGGAAATGCTGGGACATTAAACATATGATACATAGAAACATACATTAAAAATATTATAACTACACCTAAAATAATTAATTTATGTTTATCACTAGAATTAGATTCTAATTCATCTATTCTTTTAAATTCGCCGAGACTTTTAAAACCTGCTTCCGAAATATATTTTTCAATTGTCTTAACTGAAATACTATCATATTCTACTGTTGCTAAGGATAATACTAAGTTTACGGATGCACTAATTATTCCTTTTTGTTTAGAAAGGTATTTTTCCAATCCTGAAGAACAAGCACTACAAGTCATCCCTGAAATTTTTAAAACTATTTTCTTCATATCAATCACTAATTATATTATATAATAATTAAATAAAACTAGACAACGAAAAAATGCAGTATACCATATAATGACAATTTACCTACAAAAATTTTTTACACCCTTAACTCTGGTCTTGCTTGACTTTGCAATTCTTTCTTAGCTTCAGCACAACATTCATAATAGTCATATGGATAATCCTTAATAGTTTCTACTTTAAATAGATCTGCTCCTGTTTTGGCAGCAATTTTTTCAGCAACTATTTCGGTATTGCCCTTATCGATGTTTCTAATGCCATCGCTCATATAGTTTTCCCCAGTATGAGAAAAATAAATTACTAATTTTTTCATAATCCTCCTTTATTAACTAATTATATCATAACGTCTGGAGATAACTCTAAGTCAAGAGAAAAAGAAAAAACTCTTGCGAGTTTACATTAATGATGATGGTGGTGAGTACTATTTGATACTTTTACCACACAATCGTGTTCAGGGCATTTTTCCTTAGAACTTTCTAGTTCGATAGTACTATGAGCAATTCCATGTTCCTTTAAGCATTCTTTTATAGCTTTTTTGGCAGCAGTTAAATCTTTAACATCACTTACAGCATGAAGTGTTGCATAGTTATTTACGCCATCGATACTCCAAACATGGATATGATGAATATCAGTTACATTAGGAATTTCTAATAACTCTTTTTTTAAATGGTCAATATCGATTGAAGCAGGAGTTTTCACTAAGAATAAATCTAAAACTGATTTTAAATTCTTTAAAGCATGAATTAAAATATAGCAAGCAATACCAATACTCATAATAGAATCGATATAGGAAATATCGGTAAACTTCATTAAAATTGATCCGATGAATACTACAATCCAACCTAAGACATCTTCAAGCATATGTAAGTTCACTGACTTTTGATTCAATGAATCTCCATCTTTAGTTTGATAAGCAGCTAGAAAATTTACAATGATACCAATAATAGAAATTATAATCATGCCATTATAATGAACTGCCACAGGATTAAATAAACGATTGATTGCACTTATCATAACTACTATGGAACCAGCAGCAAGAAAAGTAGTTGTTAGAAAGGCTCCAAGGACTGAGAAACGCATATAACCATAGGTATATTTATAATCTGGTTTCTTTTTACTTTTTCTTTCCAAAATATAGGATAAGCCAATACTAAAAGCATCAACAAAATCGTGGAAAGCATCTGAAATAATTGCAATACTACTGGTAAATAAGCCACCGATAATTTCAAATATCGAAAAGCCTAAATTTAGTATAAAGGCAATTAAAATATTTTTATCAGTTTTCATGAGTATCCTCCATCATATATTCTATTAGTTTAATAGTTTCTTCTTTCATAAATTCATAGTCATAGCCATCGTGATGATGATAAACTATTTCATGACACAAGTTATCAACCATGTTAATTAACAAATGAACTTTTTCTTCAATGTTGGCAGTATTAGGAAAGTTATTAACTAACTTTTTGGTTGCTGCTTCTTCATTGCAATTAAATATAGCAAATACTTCATTATCTAGACAACTCATCGACATAAGTTCTTTGTGAGCACTTTTAGTAAGTGTATGAGCTTTAATGGTCTCATCAATCATATTGCGCAATATTTTATCAAAATTTTCTTTAGTAATACTTTTATTTTCTAGAGCATTTAGCATAGGAAACATTAACTTTTCTGAATAAAGTTTTGTTCCTGCAATAAAGATATCTAGTTTATCTTTAAAATATTGATAAATTATACCTGTCGATACATTAGCAGAAGCAGCAATGTCTACACAAGAGACATTATGATAACCTTTTTCACACATTAATTTAAATCCGATGTCTATTATTTTTTGTTTCTTTTCTTTGGATGATTCTTTAATCGGTTCACGAACATTAGGCATAATCTTCATCCTTTAAATAGTAATGTTTAATTGGTTTTAGGTTATCATCTAATTCATAAACTAAAGGTACTCCGGTAGGAATTTCTAGATCCATTACTTCTTCATCTGATAAATTATCTAAATATTTAACAAGACCCCGAAGGGAATTACCATGAGCAACAATGATTATTTTCTTACCTAATTTTAAGTCTGGAATAATAGTTGATTCATAGTAGCTCACTACTCTTTTGATGGTATCAACTAGATTTTCAGTTAGAGGAAGTTCACTTTCTGGAATATCTTTATAAATTGGATCATTTCCAGGATATCTTGGGTCATCTTTGGTTAAGGCTGGAGGTCTAACTTCAGCACTTCTTCGCCATAGTCTTACTTGTTCTTCACCATATTTTTGTCTAGTTTCATCTTTATTTAATCCTTGCAGTGCCCCATAGTGTCGTTCGTTTAATTTGTAAGTTTTATTAATTTCAATATTTAAGTCAAGTTCTTTTAAAATAATATTTAATGTATCTTGGGCTCTTTTTAAAAGCGATGTATAGGCAACATCAAAAGTGTAACCTAGTTTTTTTAAAGTTTTACCGGCATCTATCGCTTCTTTAACACCTTTATCTGATAATCCAACATCAGTCCAACCAGTAAATTTATTTTCTAAATTCCAAATACTTTGTCCGTGTCTTACTAATACTAATTTTTGCATCATTACACCTACTTCAAGAATCCTTCGATTATTGCTGCTTCGGCATCTTTTTCACTTAAACCTAAGGACATCAACTTTAATAGTTGTTCTCCGGCGATTTTACCAATTGCCGCTTCGTGAATTAAATTGGCATCAACAGAACCGGCATAAATTTCGGGGATGGCTTTAACACGTCCATTATCTTTAATGATTGCATCACATTCAACATGAGCATAACATTTTGTGTTGCCGTTGATGTTTGATTTAAATTCTTGATAAGAATCATCAGTTGCTACACTTCTACTAGTTACATGGGTACTAGCATTTTCACCATTTAGTTCAACATTAAATTCTGTTTTAGCAGTTTGGGCATTATTTGTTAATATTTTCTCATTTATAACTAAAGTTGTATTTTCAGCAAGTTCGGCTTTCGTAATGCGAATAGTATCATCGACACCTTTTATTTGGACGCTATCCATAGTCATTGAGGAACCTTGTTTCATATATATTTCAGTGGTTGGATTTAAAACTCTTTTACCATCGCCCTTGCCTTCGCCATAATGTTTTTCAACATATTTTACTTTGGAGTTTTCACTTAAGAAGAAACGGTGGATACCATCATGTTCACTATCCTTATGTAAATCATTGTGAATTCCACAGCCAGCCATGATAATGACATTAGAATTTTTACCGATATAAAAATCATTATAAACTACATCAGTTAAACCACTTTTGGTAATAATTACAGGAATATGAACTATACCAAATTTAACGTCATCTTTAACAAAAATGTCGATTCCACTTTTATCTTTTTTAGAAACTATATCAATGTATGGTGATACACTTCTTTTAATACTTTCGCCATTTTTACGAATATTGATGGCATCGGCTTTTTCTAAATTTTCACCGAGTACTTCAGTTAATAATGCTTCATCTACTTTGTTCATTTAATCACCTTCTTGCAACATTTTGATTCACATAATAAGGAATCTAACATTTCTTTGCTAGTACCAGTTTTAGTAATATGACCATTTTCTAAAAGAATTATTTCATCAGCAATATCTAGTATTCTTTCTTGATGGGATATAACTAAAGTAACTCCTTTGGAAGTAGCGCCTAATTCTTTAAAGACAGCATTTAAATTTTGAAAGCTCCATAAATCGATACCTGCTTCAGGTTCATCAAATATGGCAATGCTTGGATTACGAGCAATTATGGTAGCAATTTCGATACGTTTTAATTCACCACCAGAAAGCGAAGCATTTACTTCCCGATCGACATATTCTAAGGCACATAGTCCAACTTTTGATAGGTATTCACATGCATCCTTACGTGTAATATTTTTGGAAGTTGCAAATTTTAATAAATCAAAAACAGTAATACCTTTAAAACGAACGGGTTGTTGAAATGCAAAAGCAATTCCCATCTTGGCTCTTTCATCTATTGATTTATCCGTTATATCTACCCCATTTAAGTAGATTTTTCCCTCGGTTGGTTGTTCTATTCCCATGATAATTTTAGCAAGAGTCGATTTACCTGAACCATTTGGACCAGTGATACAATAAAATTTTTCATCTTCTAATTTTAAATTTATACTATCTAATATTATTTTATTATCTTTTTTAAAACATATATTTTTAAGTTCTATCATAACATCACCCTATATGAAACTTGTTTCACATCAATTATATATCTTTATATCATAAGTAGTCAATATATTTATTGTCGATTTTTGACGAACTATTTTCCTTGATTTTGTATTTACATTATTTTAGAATAAATAACCGTTACCTACTAGTGGAAGTCTGCTTTACTTTACCGGATTCCGGCTTCAGGGGGAATCTTCGGGAGATCAGGATGAAAGTGAGGCGAGGCTGTGAACGATAATGAATTTTGTCTAGTAATAATAATTATTGTTCTTGCCTTAATCGGCAAGATAAATGAGAAAAGACGCTAAAAATTAGCGCCATACCATAAGTAGGCGTTACCACCACTATAGGTAACACTTACAATTTTATTTTAACAAATGTTAATAATCTTTGCAACTTATTTTTTGTCATGTTTTGTCACCGTTTTGAAGTTTCTAGTTTTAATAAATATTCTTTTTTATCAATACCACCAGCATAGCCA
>ERZ779898.384-NODE-384-length-21078-cov-2.800885_pt1 | contig 21078 bp, 24 predicted proteins | sample MGYA00511902_ERZ779898 | MGnify/ENA primary metagenome ERZ779898 (study PRJEB29588, sample SAMEA2144588) | human gut metagenome | biome: human gut; feature: human-associated habitat; material: faeces | place: Denmark | collected 2008/2010 ...
TTTCTACGAACTTTTCTACGAACTTTTCTACGAACTTTTCTACGAACTTTCTTGCGAACTTTCTTACGAACTTTCTTACGACGTTTTGAAATTTGTTCTTGCTAATAAAAAAATTCCCCAAACAATGGTTGGAAAATTTAGTTGGTTATTTATCTTCTTCATCAAGTGGTTCAAACAAAACTCTTATATCTATTCCAAGTACTTTAGCAAATGTCCATATAGTACCAAGACTAAATGTTTGTTTATAGTTAGGACTTTCTATATTCATAATAAATCCTTCACTATAGTTACACATCATAGCAAATTTAGTTATCGTTAGGTTCTTTAATTTACGCTGCTTCTTTAAATTTTGTCCAACAAGATAGTAGATATAGTTTTCATCATTTTTATTCATAAAAATTAATACCTCATCTTCCTATTAACAATTTTCTCATTTAATAAGTGAATTAATTTCACCTATTAGGTGATATTTGTGCTATAATAAAAATAAATAATAGGAGTGAGATAATGAATTTAAAATTGAATGTCAAAAAGAGAAGAGCGGTAATTATAGCAAGCGCACTAGTTTTATTTATTGGTATATCTTTTGCTTATGTAGTAGCTCAACTTTCTGGTGGGACTACAGGTAATGTAAATGTGACTGCTGATACAACTGACAATTTACAATTTAGTATTGATAAAGAAATTAATTTGAATCCAACTCAATTTAATGTACTTGAGGGCGGAGGAGGTTTAAGTGACACATCAGTAGGTACTGCAACTTTACTTGCTAATTCAACTACTAATAATTTTTCCACAACATATTATGTTTATTTTCAAATAAATTCTAATAATTATATTTATACAACAGAAGATAATAAGCCTGAAATTGTTTTAACAATAATGGATCCAAATGGCAATTTAATTACAGAGCTACCAAATAATGATTTGACTTATGTGGAAGTGGAAAATGCTGATGGAAGTGAAGTAAAAGGTTTTGATATAACTACTGCTAGTGGGTTATTTAATGTTGCAAGCGACTATGTAATAAGTTCTAATTCATCAACAAATGCTACGGCACAAGATTGGACATTTAAAGTTACATTTATAAATTTAACAACTAATCAATCAGCAAATGGCGGAAGTACACTAGATGCGGAAATAATACTAAGTAAAGATGAAAGGTATACTTTAGCCAAATATATAATTGAAAAAGTATATGTTGAAGATGGCGTAAATGGATTGTATTATCACGATGGAACAGGGACATATGGAGCATTAGAAGCTGAGGATAATGCATATCGATTTGCAGGTGGAGATTATGAAATAACTGATTTACATTTAGATACATATAGTCATATATATAATGAAATTGTTTTAGCAAATTGTGATAATGAATTACAATCAATTGGTAATGTGGATTGCGATTCTGGTAATTTATATTTTACGTTAGCGTACGATTCGTCAAGAACTCAATATTCCACAATGGAAAGTGCATTAGAAAAGGCTATAGAGGATGGATATATAACGAAAAATAACGTTAAAAATAATATATGTTTTGGAACAGAGGAAGCACCATGCCCAAAACAAAATTTGTATAGAATTATAGGGATTTTTGATAATAAAGTAAAATTGATTCAAAACTCTTATGCAACGGTTGAACAATTAGGAACGGATGGAGAATATAATGGGATTTTGGATTATTTTAAACCTCCTTTTTATCCAGAAATGAATGCTGGGGATTATTCGTGGAGCTCAAACTATAATAATGACTCTTTTTATGAAACTGGATATTATAACATATGGAATTTTAGTGATTTAAATATAACAAATCTAAATGTAAACTATATTAATTATTTAGGAAACTGGAAAAATCTAATAGAAGATGCTGACTGGAATGTTGGTGGTATTGATGAAACTATTGTTAACGGAGACTATAATATCCGTCATTCTGTTAAATCGATATATGATTCTGAAGTAGGGCCTGGAAAAGTAAGTTCTGCTCCATTTGAACCATATAATGCAAAAATTGGCTTAATGTATGTAAGTGATTATTTATATGCGTCTAATCCCCAATATTGGGGAGAAATGAATTTTGGTATTATTGATTTGGGGACATTAATGTCAGAATCATATTTGAATCCACCAACAGCATCCCCGTTATTAGAATGGACATTATCACGGTATCGTAATAAAAACGATATGGTTTTTACTGTATATATTGGGGCTGCTGTTGGCGGTAGTAGTCAATATGGCTTAGGCTTGTTTTTAACTAGGCCAGTATTTTACTTAAAAACCAATGTAGAATATATTTCTGGTGATGGATCACAAGAAAATCCTTATCGCATTGCTTAAAAAAATTTAATCTATCGACTTAGAACGACAAATTCGTCGCTCTTTTTTGTGTATAATCATATTGTGATTAATATGAAAATATATTTAGACTTAGTATTTATGCTTAATTTTATATATGATTTGCTTTTGATGATGACTGTTGTTATAACACTAAAAAGGCATACTAAGTTACGAAAGTTAATATTTAGTGCTATTCTCGGAGCATTATCCCTAGCTATTTTATTTCTTCCATGTGGGGAAATAATATTATTTATTCTTAAGGTGGTTACTAGTGCTCTTATGATATTAATTGCTTTTGGATATAAAAACATTAAATATTTTTGTACTAATATGATTTATTTATACATGACTAGTGTAATACTCGGAGGATTCTTATATTTTTTAAATGTAGAATTTAGTTATAAAAGAGAAGGAATGGTTTTTTATTTTGATGGCATGAGTGTTAATTATATTTTACTTTTGATTATTGCACCAGTAATATTGTTTTTGTATGTAAGGGAACATAAAAGATTTAAGAGTACATATAATTATAATTATCGAGTAAGTATTGTTTTTAAAAATGGTAAATGTTTGGAATGTAATGGATTTTTGGATACTGGAAATAAATTAAAAGATCCAATAACTAAAAAATATGTTGTACTTGTTAATAAAAAAGTATTAGTACCATATATAAATATAAGAAGTCCTATGTATGTAACTTATAAAACTGTTGGGTATCAAGGGTTAATTGAGTGTTTTAGTATTAGATATATTAAAGTAAATAATCAGATATTTAAAAATTATTTGGTGGGTATCATACCTGAGAAAATAAATTTAAATGGCAGTGATTGTTTACTTAATTATAAATTAATGGAGGATATAAATGTTTAGAAAATTAATTGAGTTTTTAAAAGCAAAGTATAATGAAGTCTTTTTTGTGGGGGCAACTGATAAATTGCCACCACCACTTAGTAAGGAAGAAGAATTAGCATATTTAATTAAAGCACAGCAAGGAGATACTGATTCTAGAAATAAGTTAATTGAGCATAATTTAAGATTAGTTGTTTTTTTAGCTAAAAAATATGAAAATACTACTTATGATATTGAAGATTTAGTAAGTATTGGGTCGATTGGTTTAATTAAAGGTATTAATACGTATAAAATTGATAAAAATATTAAGCTTGCTACTTATGCTTCTAGATGTATAAGTAATGAAATATTAATGTTTCTAAGAAAAAATAAAAGAAAGAGAAGTGAAGTATCACTAGAAGAAGCCTTAAATTATGATAGTGAAGGTAATGAACTACATTTAGAAGATATTTTAGGGACTGATGTCGAATTAGTTCCTAAAGAGTATGAAAAAAAGGTTGATAAAGAATTGTTGAGTAGAGAAATTGAAGCCCTTAGTCCAAGGGATAAAGAAATTATGACTTTAAGATATGGACTTAATAATACAGTGGAGTATACGCAAAAAGAAGTAGCAGAAATGTTAGGAATTAGTCAATCCTATATTTCAAGAATTGAAAAAAAAGTGGTAAGAAAATTAAGTCAGGTTATGCATTAATTTTTCTTACCAAGTAATTCGTCGATAGAGACATGATACTTTTTAGCAATAGTATATAAAAAGTCAGTTTTAATTAAGACTTTTCCAGTTTCATAAGCAGAATAGGTTGAAGATGTTGTATTTAATGAGATAAAAATATCTTTTTGAACTAAGTTATGCATTTTGCGAAGAATTCGTAAATTCTTTCCAACAACTTTGGCATCTAAATCAATAACTCTATATTTACTAGTAACGTTTGATAGTCCTGTTAAGTAGTCAATACTAACTTTATAATAATCACTAAGCTTATTTAAACGTCTTAGAGGTATAGTATCTTTACCTGTTTCCCATCCGGCATAAGTAGATCTTTCAACATTTAAAATTTTGGCTATTTGTTTTTGGGTAAGATTATGTTCTTCCCGTATTTCTCGAAGTCTTTCAAATTTCATGTAATCACCGAATTTATTTTCTCATTAATATTATTATTTTCTAGAAAACGTGGGAAAATACGAGAAAATGTGTTATTATTAAATTAAGATAAGGGAATGATTTTATGATTAAAATTACAGATAGTAAAGAAACAATAATTTTAACTAAGGAAGATATTTTGATAATTGATAATTACATTATAATTAAGCCTATTCATAAATATTGGGTAGTAAAATTATTTATTGTGGTTGAAAAAGGATTTTTAAAAGAGATTATTAAAGCTTATGATATCGAGGAAGAACCTTTAGATCGGTTTAAAAGTAAAACTAAATTATCTGATACTTTGGTGCTTAGTGAAGGCGATTTTAAAAGATTTAAGAAGTTATATGAAAATATGCATAATAAAATTGATTATCGGAAAAAAGCAATTATTAAAGCATATAGTGAATTATTAAGTTATGAATATTTTCAAGCAACTGTATTAGAAGATAATCCGGGAATTACAATGGAAGAATTATTTGAAGATTTAGGAGATAGTTATAATTATGAGAAGTGTAAAGAAGAGATAATTGATTTAAGTAAAAAATATATTAAGGATAAGTATAATATAAAGTAGGTTGTATAAAATTTACTCCTTTTAGACAAAATATTGTTTGAAAGGAGTTTTAAATGTCTAAATATAAAGTGGATATAACTGGTATTAATACAAGTGAAATAAAAGTGCTTACTAATGAAGAAATGACTGAATTATTTGTTTTATATCAGCAAGGTGATATTAGTGCGAAAGAAAAATTAATTAGCGGGAACTTAAAACTAGTGTTAAGTATTTTAAGGTCTTTTAATCGCAGTGATATTAATTTAGATGATTTGTTTCAGGTTGGAGTGATTGGACTTATTAAAGCAATAGATAATTTTGATCTTTCTTATGGACTTAAATTAAGTACTTATGCTGTACCTTTAATTATTGGTGAGATTAAAAGGTATATAAGGGATAATACAGCAATGCGGGTAAGTAGAAGTATTAAAGATTTGGCTTATCAAATTATAAAATTTAAAGATGATTACATGGCTAAAAATGGAATAGAGCCAAAATATAGTGTAATTGCTACTGAACTTGGAATTGAAGAATATAAGATAGCTTTTGCATTAGATGCTTTAAAAGATCCAACTAGTATATTTGAACCAATTTATAATGATGGGGGAGATACAATTTACTTATTTGATCAAATTGCTGATAATAAAGATAAAAATAGTGATAAAGATATGTTAATTTCATTAAGAAGAGCATTATTAAAAATTAAAGAAAGAGAAAAATCTATTTTGTTGGAAAGATTTATTGTTGGAAAAACTCAAATGGAAATTGCAAATGAACTAGGTATAAGCCAAGCTCAAGTATCACGGATTGAAAAAAGTGCCATAGAAAATGTTCGGAAATTAATTAAGTAAATAAAACATATAATTAAGTGGTGATTATATGTTTTTAAGTGAACTTCAAAATAAAGATATTATTAGTGTTAAAAGTGGAGCAAATTTAGGACGAATTGTTGATGTTGAAGTAAATGAAATGGGGCAAGTTATTGGTTTTGTGGCGGAAGAAAAAAAGTTTTTTCGAAAAGTACTAAAAAATAGTGAAATTACTTTTGGATTTAAAGATATTGCGAAGATTGGTGCAGATGTAATACTAGTAAATAAATGAGTTTTATGGTATATTATATTTATGAGAAAAAAAAGTTTAATTGTTGCTGGTTTTATTTTGTTAATTGACCAAATTGTTAAATATAGTATTGATAAAAAAATTCTTTTGGGAAAATTAAAGACAGTAATTCCTAATTTTTTTTATGTAAGTAAAGTTTATAATGATGGAGCAGCTTGGAGTATGTTAGCTGGGTCAACTATTTTTTTGGCAATTATGGCGATATTAGCTTTGGCTTTTTTACTGGCTTATCAAAGTAAATTTCTGGCTAATTGGCGAAATATGTTAGCTTTTGGTTTGGTATATGGTGGTCTTTTAGGCAATTTACTTGATCGAATTATTCATGGTTATGTGATAGATTATTTGAAATTAAACTTTGGTAGCTATAATTTTCCAATCTTTAATTTGGCGGATGTAGCTATAGTTAGTGGGGTTATATTAATAATTATTGCGATATTGAAAGGTGAAGATAGAAATGGAAGTAGTAGTTCGCGAAAATGCTGACGTAAGAATAGATAAATATTTAGCATCTGTAACTGATTATAGTAGAGAATTAATTGGTAAAATGCTAAATGATGATTATATTTTGGTAAATCAAAAAAAGGTTAAGGGAAGTTATAAAGTAAAATGTGGGGATGTTATAGATATTAAAGATGGTTATGTACAAGAACTTAATGTGTTACCTAAAAAAATGGAACTTGATATTGTTTATGAAGATGCTTATTTAATGGTTATCAATAAGCCTAGTGGTTTAGTTGTTCATCCTGGTAATGGAAATTATGATAATACTTTAGTTAATGGGCTTATGTATTATACGCAAAGTTTAAGTGATGTTGGTGGTGAGTTTCGGCCAGGGATAGTTCATAGATTAGATAAAGACACAAGCGGTCTTATGTTAGTAGCTAAGGATAATAAGACACATGAACTTTTGGCGGATGATTTTAAAAATAAAAGAATCCATCGAGAATATATTGCATTACTTGATGGAGTTTTACCAGAAAATTCTGCAATAATTGATGCTCCACTGGCAAGAAGTGTGGATAATTATCAAAAATCTGCTGTGCGAGCAACAGGTAAAAAAGCAATTACTCATTTGAGAGTTTTAAAAAAATATGCCGATTATACTTTAGTAAAATTAGTGCTTGAAACGGGAAGAACTCACCAAATAAGAGTACATATGGCTTATATTGGGTATCCTGTTCATAATGATCCGGTTTATAATAATAAAAAAAGTGATGAATTTGGGCAATTCTTACATTCCTATTACTTAAAATTTGAACATCCAATTACTAAAGAAACTTTGGAATTTACGGCAAAGTTACCTTTAGAATTTCAAAGTTTTTTAGATACTTTGGATAAAAGTAATTAAAATATATACAAATGTAAAACTACTTAATAATAAATAAGGCACTGAGGGAAGAGAGTAAAATCCAAATAACGTTTTAAAGTCTTTTATTAAAAGAATGGCAAATATTAAAAGAAAGAATATGGCTATCAAGCTAAATAAGAGATTAGAGAAATATCCCCAGAATATAGCTACAGCGATATTTAAAATGTAATTAGTTAAAAGTAAAAATAGAGTATTTTCATTTAAAATATTATATTTTATAATTTTAAAAATTGGTAATAAAAGTAAAGTGATTGCAGCAATGTAAAATAGAAAATAAAGCAAGTTGCTCACCTCTTTACTAAATATATGTTTTATTGTAAAATAATAGAACGAGGTGGTTTAATGACTTCTGTAATGATTCGTAAGAATGATCAAATAATGATGAGTTTAGTTCATTATTTTGTTACGAAAGAAAATTATTCTCCGATTCATGTCCAAGGGGTTAAAGATGAAATTTGGTTAGAAAATTTAAATGGTCCTTATCGTGTAATCCGGATTAGTTGTAATTCAATTATAAATGAAGAACAATATAATTTTGATATATTTAAAATGCAACATATTATTAAACAAATAAAAAGAAAAACATTATCTTTAAAAATGAATGCCTTAAATATTTGCTTAGATATGAGTGATCGGGTGAAATATAATAATGCCGGAAATATTGCTACAATTAATGTTTCTTCATTAAATGAAATAAAGAAGAATCCTGCTTTACAGGAAATATTTCCTAATTTGAAAAACGAACTTATAGAAACAAAAGATGGTTTAGATTTAATTATAAATGTTACTAATGATATAAATGCTAAGACAGAAAAAGAAAATAAGTTATTTGCTAAAGTATTTTCGCCGAAAAAGATAGTTTTTACGAAAATAATTATTTTAGCTTGTATTGTTATGTATTTCGTTTTAGCTTTTAACAATAAAAATCCTCTTAATTTTAGTGCTATTTCCTTAGCTTATTTTGGAGGCAATAATTTGGCTTTAGTGCAAAGTGGAGAAGTATGGCGAGTTATTACAAGTGCTTTTTTACATGCAGGGTTAATTCATTTAGTAGTTAATATGTATTCTCTAGCTATTATTGGAACCCAAGTAGAAACTTTTATTGGAAAATGGAAGTTTTTAGGTATTTATTTAATTAGTGCTATTAGTGGTAATTTGTTATCATTAACTTTTAGTTCTGTCAATATTATTTCTGTTGGGGCTAGTGGAGCTTTATTTGGTTTGATGGGAGCATTACTATATTTTGGATATCATTATCGTTTATATTTGAGTGAGGCTATAAGAAACCAAATTGTACCAATAATATTAGTCAATTTGCTATTAGGATTTATGATAAGTGGTATTGACAATGTTGCTCATATCGGTGGCTTAATCGGTGGGTATTTAGCATCTATGGCTTTTGGTATTGAAAACAAAAGTACAAAAAAAGATATGATTAACGGTTGGATTGTCTTAATCCTTTATATAGCGTTTTTAAGTTATATAGTATTTTTTGTAAAATAAAAAACTTGGTAGACAAACTGGTTTTCCGGAAACTTTCGGAAGAACCGACAAACTATCAAGTTTTTAAATGCTTTAATGGCGTCCCCGAATGGAATCGAACCATCACTCTAACCCTTAGGAGGGGCTTGTTTTATCCATTAAACTACGGGGACTTACCATTATCTTATCACATCTTGCGATTATTTAAAAGTTTTTCTGTTAATTCTAATATCTTTTTAGTTGATTCGTTTTTATCGTGTTTGCTAATGTTTTCATGCCATTTTTGAATTATTTTTTCATTTTTAACAGTTTTTTTAACTACTCTTGCTAATCCCCAAGGACTAATTACTTTACAGCCATATTTTTTCTTAGTGATAAATTTGGCATTATATTTTTCTGGGCCACCATTTCCAGGGATAAGTATTAAAGGAACTTTCATATCGATACATTCGGTTAAAGTAGCTCCTCCAGGCTTACTTATTACAATATTGCTAATATTTAAAAGATTGTAAACGTTAACAAAACCTAGGATTTTTACATTGTTTATTTTTTTCTTTAAGCAATAGTTTCTAGCTTTTTCCTCTAATTTTTGATTTTTCCCGCTAATAAATATTATGTTTATAGGCAAATCTTGTTTAATTAAGGCTTTTAAATAATCAAAGCTAGCTAAAGACCCCATGGCTCCACCCCCGAAGAAAAGATAGGTTTTTTTCGATTGGTCGAGACCATATTTAAAATAAGTTTCTTCTTTGCTAGCTAAATTTTCAACTTGTTTACGGTCAAATGGTAAACCAAATGAATATATTTTTTCAGGGTTAATACCTTTTTTTACCATTTCATTTTTAACTATTTCATTGGCAACTATAAAAGCGTCTTGACTTTTATGATCTTTTCGCCAGTAACTATGGGATACATAGTCGGTTATAACAGTCATAATTAAAGAATTAGTAAGACCGATTTTATTATAATAAGAAATGATATTGCCTCCAAAAAAATGGGTGGAAATAGTTAAATCAGGATTAATTTTGACTATTTCGTTCCGCAATTTTTTATTATCAAATAATTTTTTAACTAATTTCATTTGACTTAGACTAGCCAGTTTATTATCAGCTAAATCATATATAAAACTAAAGGTTTTATGAAAGCTGTGTTTAATAAAAATATCAAACATTTTAATACTAAATTTTCCTAAAATGTTTGAATATTTAGCAACGTCTAATACTTCTACTTCAAAATTACCATTTTCTTTAAAATAATTATCTATTTTATCAGCTATAGATTTATGACCAGAGCCATATGGGGCATAAATAATTAGAATTTTCTTCTTCATGAATATCTTCTCCAATTAAATTATACTACACTCTGAAAGTAAAATCTAGGCACTAATCTTTTAAAGAATAGTTTGTACCTTGATTTTGACTATTTAAATAATTAAAGCGAGCATTTATTAATAAAACCATTCCTACAATAACTAAATAAAGAAATAAAACTCCACTATACTTTTTCAAAACATTTTTCATTTTAACTACCTCTTCTTTCTGAAAATAATTTATCACGAATATTTGTTTGTGTCAATGTAAAAATTAAACAAATGTTTGACTTTTTACATTGTTTATTGTAAAATGATTATGGAGGAATAAAATGGAAAAAAAATTAACACCTAGACAACAAGAGATATTAACATATATAAAAAAATATAGTGCAATGCATGGTTATCCACCAGCAATAAGAGAGATATGTGCAGGAGTGGGTTTAAGTAGTCCAGCAACAGTATTTGTGCATATAAAGAACTTGGAAAAAAATGGTTTTATTAAATCAACAAACAATAAGTTTCGGACTATTGAGCTTTTAGTCGATAATGAATATTTAGAAAAAAATGAGGATGTAATAAAGGTTCCGCTTTTAGGTAAAATTACTGCAGGTAATCCAATTACTGCAATTGAACAACCTGATGAATATTTTGATTTACCGGCATCATTAATGCCTAAAAGTGGAGAGGTATTTACTCTTCATGTAAGTGGTGAATCAATGATTAACAAAGGGATTTATGATAACGATTATGTTATTGTAAAACGACAAAATGATGCTAAGAATGGGGATATAGTTGTTGCGATGACTGATGAAAATGAAGTAACATTAAAAACATTTTATAAGGAAAAGGATCATATTAGATTACAACCTGAAAATGATACTATGGAACCTTTAATATTTCCAAATATAACGATATTGGGAAAAGCCATTGGTTTGTATCGAAAAATATAATTTTAAAGCTAGTTATATGTAGATGTAACTGGTTTTTTATTTTTGACGGTTGTGTCAAATTAAGTAAAACATTGTTGTAAAATTATTGACTAGTAAAAAAGTCTATTTTATAATTTGATTATGCTAGCAGTCTAGCAACCTGATATGGGTTTTAAGGAGGGAGAAAATTAATGTTAAAAACCAAAGTCGGTTATAGTGAAAATGTTGATGCATTTGAGTCTGGTGTTGAAACAGCAACTATGGCAAAGACAATAGAAAATCCACAAGTTGGATTGTTCTTTACAAGTTGTGTTCAAGACCAAACTGAATTAATGAAAGGCGCTAAAAGTGTACTTGGTGATGTGCCAATTATTGGATGTACTTCATCAGCAGCACTTTGTACTCAAGATGGATATCTAAATAAAGAAACTGGATATTCAGGAATGATGTTATTCGGTGGAGATGTGGAAGTTGTTACTGCTGGAAGTGCTAAAACTAATGAATCACCTAGAGAAATAGGGGCACGTATTGCTAAAGAAGCTATTTCTAAACGCGAAGGTGAAGATAAAGAACCAGATTTCTTCTTTATGAGTGCAAGTCCTGCAAATGAAGAAGAATATCTAAAGGGTATTCAAGATGTTATCGGAAATATTCCAGTATTTGGAGGTTCTGCTGCTGATAATACAGTTGAAGGTAAATGGAGCTTACTTAATGATGGTGAAGCGTTTGCAGACGGCTGTGTTATAGCAATATTCTATACTGATGGTAAGATGGCTAACATTTATACTGGAGCATATCATGAAACAGAAAATGCAGGTATCATTACAAAAGTTGAAGGAAGTAGAACATTAGTTGAAATTGACCATGAACCAGCACTTAAGAAATATGCTGAATGGACAAATCAAAATGTGGAAGATTTAATGGGTGGAAATTTACTTACTGCAACAATTTGTGCACCACTTGGAGTAAAAGATCCGATTGGAAAAGTTACAGCTGTTCGTCATCCAATGGCAGGAAATCCTGACTATTCCATGAATATTGGAGCAGACCTTGCTGTTAATACTGCTGTAATTCAACTTACAAATACCCCAGAAGGAATTTTAAAAGCCAATGAAGAAACTATAGAAAAATTAAATAACTTAATGGGTGAAGATGTAAATTCTTATTTCCTAGTTCATTGCGGAGGACGTCGTTTAGGTTTAGCACTTGCTAATATTGAAGATAAAATTTATCCAGAAGTTAAGAAGGCTATACCTAATAAAGAATTCTTGATGGTATTTACGTTTGGTGAATATGGCCAAGGAGATCACTCATCTAATACAGTTGGTGGATTATCACTTTCATATACTGCATTTGGAGAATAAAAAATAAAGAATAAAAAGGAGAGAAAATGAAAAGTTTAATAGGAAATAGTTGGAGAGATTCAAGCGATGGTAAAGTAATAAATGTTATGAATCCAGCAACAAATGAGCTTGTAGATACTGTTCCAAGTTTAACAAAAGAAGATGTTGAAGAAGCAATTAAGTATGCTAAAAACAAGCAAAAAGAATGGGAAGCTTTATCAGTAGTTGCTAGATGTGAAATACTAACAAAGTTCGCCGTATTAGTGGAAAAGAACAAAGATGAACTTGCTAAACTTTTATCAGATGAAACTGGAAAACCAATTAAGGAAGCATATAATGAAATTGCTAATATAGGGATTGGAGTTCCAGCTTATGTCGAAAAAGTTAAGCATGAATACGGGAATATTATCTATAGAGGAACAGAAAAGGGACAAGAAAATACAATTCAATATACAATTCAACAACCTCTTGGAGTAGTAGTTGCTATTATTCCATTTAATTTCCCAAGTGATATTTTTATCAATAAAGTACCCCCAGCATTATTAATGGGAAATGCAGTTATTCTTAAACCAGCAAGTGCTAATCCACTTACTTTGACTAGATATGTAGAATTACTTGTGGAAGCAGGTGTTCCAGCAGGAATAATTTCTGTAGTACATGGATCTGGTTCTGTTGTTGGAACAACTCTTACAAGTAGTAAAATGGTAGATATGGTAAGTCTTACCGGTTCAACTGCTGCAGGAATCGATGCTGCTAAAAATTGTGCGGAACATTGTGCTCATAGTTCTTTAGAACTTGGAGGAAATGATGCATTTATTCTATGTGCTGATGGTGATATCGATTTAGCAGTTGAAGAAACTGTTTGGGGAAGACTTTATAATACTGGTCAAGTATGTTGTGCTAGTAAGAGATTCTTGGTAGAAAACTCTGTTAAAGATGAATTTATCAATAAAATGGTCGCTAAAATTAAGACATTAAAGGTAGGTATGCCAAGTGAAATGGATACAGATATCGGATGTTTAATTAGTGAAGAAGCTGCTATCGAAGTAGAAAAACAAGTAAATAAGACGATTGAACAAGGAGCTAAGCTTGTCTGTGGTGGTAGAAGAAAAGGTGCTTTCTATGAACCAGCAATTTTAGATAATGTAACTCGCGATATGGATGTTGCTAAAGATATGGAAATATTCGGTCCAGTAATTCCTGTAATTGGTTTTGATACAATCGAAGAAGCAGTGGAAATTGCTAACCAATCAATCTATGGTTTATCTGGTTCAATCATTACTAGAGATTTCAATAAAGCCATTAAGGTAAGTGAACAAATGGAATGTGGAGGATTTGTAATTAATGGTGCAAGTTTCTTCAGATCATTTGAACAACCTTTCGGTGGCTGGAAGTATTCTGGAATCGGTAATGAAGGAATCATGACAACTCTAAAAGAAATGTCTAGAACAAAAACTGTTATTTTAAAAAATGTTACAAAATAATTTAAAGAGCAAGAGTGTTCTTGCTCTTTAATAAATTAAGGAGGGATTTTATGTTTGATTATAAAGGAAGAGTAGTTGTTATGACTGGAGCATCATCTGGCCTAGGTATGCAAATGGCTAGAGGGTTTGCTCACCTAGGAGCTACACTCGTTTTAATGGCAAGAAGAATTGAAAGATTAGAAGAATTTGCTAAAGAATTAGAAGGTATGGGTGTTGAAGCTTTACCAGTTAAATGTGATGTTACAAATGTGGCAGAAGTAAATAATGCAGCTAAAGTTGTTGAAGGAAAGTTTGGTAAAGTTGACGTTTTAGTAAATTGTGCAGGAAGTGCTAAGAACAATGGAGTACTTAATATGACTGATGAAGAATGGCAATTTACAATTGATACTGATATGAACAGTGTATTTTATGTAACAAGAGCGTTTGCTAACATCATGAAGAAAAATAATTATGGTAGAATTATCAATATTGCATCAATGTATGGTATGGTTGGAAATATGGCCATGGATACAGTTGCATATCACACAAGTAAAGGGGGAGTTATAAACTTCACTAGAGCAGTAGCAGCAGAACTTGCTAAATATGGTATTACTTGTAATGCAATATGCCCAGGATATTTTGATACAGAACTTACTCATGAAACACTTATAACTGATTCATTTACACAGTATATGAAAGCTACTGTACCAGTTGGAAGATATGGTCATGAGGGTGAACTAAATGCTGGCGCAATTTTCTTAGGAAGTGAAGAAGCAAGTTATGTAACGGGTGTCATACTTCCAATTGATGGCGGATATACCTGCGTGTAATGTCGAACCAAATTTATTGAAAAATAAAATTTAATTTGTTATACTTAATATGTAAGTGTTACCCCTAGTGGATAATGCCTGCATTTGTTGCGGACACTATACCTGCCCAGATACTGGGACTACAAGGCTAGTGTCTATTTTTCTATATTAAACGTAGTATTACTACAATTAATAAGATTATTACTACTAAAAGAGTACTTTTATTTTCTTCTTTGTTCATATCTTTTGCCCCTTTCTTTCCAAAACCCCCAAAAATTGAGTAGTAAAGAAATTACTCGGTTGCATCAGCACAACACTCTCCGGTAACAGTTATCTATTCTAAAGTACTAAAAATATAAATGCAAGAAAAAGAGTCCGTCAAAATTCGACATTGGAAGCAAAAATATAATAAAAAAAGTGCAAGATGTTGCACTTTTTATGATGGTAAAGGAGTAATATTTAAATCAGTTCCCATACTTTCGAGTATTCCTGAGTATTTTTCATATATTCTTTGATAATCACTTAGGTATCTATCATCAGTCATTTTACTAAATGGTATTACAACGTGTCCATCGTGGTTAGATGTTGTAATTGGATTACCATTATATTTGGTAAATATTAATTCTCCACCTAGGTTACCGATATCAATAGTTACTTCACCTTCCGGAGTAACTGTTTTTGTTATATCAAGAGTTGCCATAAAACCAACTAATTTATTATAATCATCAGTTCCATACTGATTAGATATAAAGTTACCTAAAGAATACATTACTAATGTATCATCAATCCAAGTAATGGGTTGAAGAACATGAGGGTGACATCCTATAATAATGTCTACTCCAAGATCTGCTAGATACTGTGCTATTTCTTTTTGACTATCATTTGGACTTGTAGCATATTCTACCCCCCAGTGCATTGCTACTATTAAGACATCGACTTTGTCTCTTAGGGCTTCAATATCTTCTTTAACTTGTTCGGTATCATAAACATTTACTAAATAATCTTTACCACTTGGAACCGGTAAACCATTCGTCGAAGTAGTATAGGATAACATAGTATAAGTTATGTTATTTTTTTCACCAATAATAAAATTGTTTCTGGTCTCTTCGCTATCAGCAATACCATTATAAACAATATCTTCTTTATCTTTTAAATAATTATAAAAATTTATTATACCATTTTCGCCTTTATCAATAGTATGATTAGTTGCAGTAGATATCATATTAAATCCCGCTTTAATCATCGCATCACCAAATTCTGATGGAGTGGAAAATCTCGGATATCCTGATGGCGTTCCTCCTGCAATAGGTGTTTCTTGATTATAATAAGCGATATCATATTCTGATACAATATCTCTTACATAATCCAAAGCCCCATCAAAATTAAATGGGCCAGTATCTTTATCTCCAGTAGAATATTCCCAGAATATTGCATTGTGTATTAAAGCATCTCCAGTTGCCAGCAAACTCAGTTCATAAACTTCATTTTCTTTAGGCTTTTCAGTTTTTGGGGTATCCCCATTATTCGCAGTTCCAGTTAAATTATTTGTTGGATTATCATCGTTAAATAAATAATTATATCCCATGTAACTTCCGACTGCTAAAATAGCAACTATAACAAATGCGCTAAATAAAACCTTCTTTTTTAACTTCTTTTTCTTTCGTGTCATAATCTAATCCTTCATTATTTTATTATATAATTCTTCCTTATCTAATTTATGCTCCTTATTCATGTAATCTGGCAACAAATGCAAATGAAAGTGTTTAATAACCTGAGCATCTCCATAATTTATAAGAAATGTTAAGGCTTTTTTATCTAACTTTTTCATTAAAATGCTAGCATACTTTTTCCCAATATCCATTATTTTAGCAAAAACTTCTGTATCAATACTATATATATCTTCATAATGTTTCTTTGGTATTACTAAAGTATGACCATCAGTATCTGGAAAAGCATCTAGTATAACCATTACATCATCATTTTCATAAAGTATTTTAGCGTCTGCTTTATGAGCAGCAATCTTACAAAATAAACAATCATCCTTCACTTTAATCACCAAGCTAAGTATATCATATTATCTTCTTTATAACAAATATTTAAATTGTTCTAAATCATATTCTCTGTAAACATATAATCTTTTTAAACTATATTTATTTATATTAATTGAATTTTCTTTTCCCCAATCAGTACTAACACCATAGTCATAATATTTTTGTGCCATATCTAAGACATCTTGATTATATAATCCGCTTGGGTAGGCGATAGTAGTTATATCCTTTTTTATAATACTTTCTAATACTTCTTTACTATTTTTAAATTCATATTCTATCCCTTCTTTATCCAGTGTATTTAATTTAGGATGACTCGCAGTATGTGATCCTATTTCAATTAACCCTGAATTACTCATTTCTTTAAGCATATCTTGATTTATATAAACATCTCCGCCAATAAAACCACTGACAACAAAAAATGTACTTTTAAAATTATATTTTTGTAAAATAGGGTAGGCATAATTATATACATCACTATACCCATCATCAAAAGTAATTATTATGGGTTTTTCATATAATCCGGCATCTTCTATTTCACTTACAAATATTGGAGTATAACCATTATCATTTAAATATTTCATTTGTTTATCAAATTCTTCTACTTTAACAAATAAAGTTGCTGCTCCCCATGGATTATCTAAAACCCCATGATAGCACAAAATAGGAATTTCTTTTTTAGCTATTTCTAAATTTAATGTATAATCCCAATTATATTCTTTTAATAAATCTTCTAAAGCATTGTAAATTTCTTTGTTTTTACAAGCAATTGTATTATTTTTAACCTCATAATATTTACTATTGTCTTTTAAATATTTACTTGTATTTTTTATTTCTTCCAAGTGTTTTAAGTAATCAGATCTCTTTTTTTCTTCTTCGCTAATATTTTGAATAAGTTCATCATTTTGATAGATATTTAAAACAGTATCTTTATCTACATCATTAGTAATTGCTTCATCTAAATCATAATTAGTTATTTCTTCTAAATATTTAATATCATATTTTTCTATTTCTTCTTCAATAGTATTTAAAGTGTTATCTATATTATTTATGTCCAGAACTATTTTATTTTCATTTATTTCTTCTTGTTTAGCTTTTTCAGTAATAATTTTATTAAAATATCCAGTTATTGCATCACTATCATTACTAATTTCATTATTAATAAATGCTTTATACTTATTTATAGTATAATTAACTTTGTCTTCATATTCTTTATTTTCCCAATTCTTTATTAAACTACTTGTAACTAGAGCAGTAATTGCTAAAACTAAAACTAGTATTATTAGTATCCACCATTTTTTCTTCATAACATTTCCTCTATTTTAAATTAATTATAGCAATAGTGTGTTCTTTTGTCTAGAGTTTGCATATATTTAATTAGGAAGGTGGTTATATGTCTAGTTTTAAAGAAATTGTCACAAAAGCCGTAATAGGTAAAGCCAAAAAAACAAGTACTAATACTTTTTCTTTAACTCCTGAAGAAATGCCTAATACTGTATTAGGGTGTTGGGTTATAAATCATAAATTTAGTGGGACTAAAGGGGCAAACGGCAGTGTTTTAGTAAATGGCTCATTTGATGTTAATGTTTGGTATTCCTACAATGGCGATAAAAATACAGCAGTAACAACTAAGAATTTTACTTATAACGATACAATGAATATTCCTCTAAAAGAAAATCATAATTTGAGTGATGCATCAGAAATAATGGTAAGATGCCTCCATCAACCCACTGTTGCTAATGTGAATGTCGATGGTGCAACTGTTAAACTCGATATTGAAAAAGAAATGGGGGTAGAAATCGTCGGAGATACTAAGGTAAAAGTTAGTGTTGAAGAAGACGAAGATGACTACGAAGAAATATTTGATGAAGCGGATAATCCAGAATTGGATGAAATAAATGAAGATTACTTAAATGAAGCATCTAATTGATGCTTTTTGCGTGTCAACAAAAAAAAGTTGACATGCACTATTAATTATGATAAATTATTTGTAGCTTAAAGAAGGAGGAAAGATTATGGCTGTAAAATTAAGATTAAAAAGAATGGGTGCTAAGCAAAAACCGTTTTATCGTATTGTAGCTGCTGATTCAAGAAGTCCAAGAGATGGACGCTTTATTGAAACTGTTGGTACTTACAATCCCATTGCTAATCCTGCTGAAGTAAAAATTGATAAAGAATTAGCATTAAAATGGCTAGGTAATGGAGCAGAACCAACTGATACTGTTAAGACACTTCTAAAAAAAGAAGGCATTATTGAAGAATTTAATGCATCAAAGATAAAAAAAGGTAAGTAAAATGAATATTGTTGAATACACTGACTTTTTAGTTAAATCTTTAGTTAAAGAACCTGATTTAGTAAAAGTAGAAGAATTTGATTCTGATGAAGATACAAAAATCATTGAAATTATAGTTCCCGAATCAGAAATGAAAAATATTATAGGTAAAAATGGCAAGAACGCTAGTAGTTTAAGAACAATTATTCAAGCTTTTGCTTTAGCTAAAGGTCTGAAAAAAGTTAAAATTAATATTGATGCTTATTAGTGCTGGTAAAAAAACCAGTACTTTTTTTGTAAATTTTTTTAAAAAAACAAATTGAAGAAAAAAATAATATATGTTAATATTAAAATAGAAAGGAGAATAGAAATGAAGAAAAGAAATATTTTCTTAGTTGGTCTACTTGGAATGTTTGGTCTTCCTCTTGCCGTAGATGCTGCAACAGTATGTGCTGATGGTTGTGATTATACTGATTTAGCTACTGCTATTGCCGCAGCTGAAGCTGGAGAAACTATCACTCTAAATGAAGATGTTACTCTTTCAAGTAAGGTAGTAATTGACGAAAAAATTACTCTTGATTTACATGGTTTTGATATTACTGGTAGCGATCAATATGTATTAGAATTTAATGCTAAAGATACTGATTTTACATTAACTGATAGTACTGCTACTGCTGGTACAATTACTGGTGCTCAAAGAGGAATATTAGTTACTGCTGGTACTTTAACTCTTGATAAAGTAACTGTAACAAGTGTTGATAGAACAATCCAAATTAATCCATTAGCTGACGGCGGCGCTGCAAAAGTTATTATGGAAGGAGGTAAGGTCGAATCTACTGGAACAAACGCAACTAGAACTATTATGCTTTGGGGTAATAATATTGCAGGTAATGCTTCATTAGTAGTAAATGGTGGCGAAATCATTGCTCCAATTTCATCTGACAATTCTGCTGCAATTAACCTAGGTAGTGCAAATGCTGCTGGTAATACAGTAGAAATTAATGGTGGTGCTATTACTGGTCATAACGGCATTCGTCTTTATGGTAATGGTGAATTAGGCATGACTGTTTTGACTATGAATGGTGGAAGCGTTAATGCTGTAAATGCTGGTATAATTCAATCTGGTAATGATGGAACAGAAAATACTGAAATCTATCTATATGGTGGAAGTATTACTGCTGAACCTAAAGAAGGATCTGCAACCGTTGGTGGAGATGCTGTAGCAATTCATCATACTCAATCTGGTATTCTAGTTATTGGTAAAGAAGACGGTACTGGCCCTACATTAACTGGTGAAACTGGTGTTGCTCTAAAAGAAGGTACTGTTACAGTAAACGGTGGTACAATTAAAGCTACTGGTGAATACCGTGAAGTAGCCTTAGCTCGTGAAGACGGAACTGAAGATACCGGCGCTGCTATAAGTATTACAAGTAATGCTGCTTTTGCTGGTGGAGTAGCTCTAACAGTAAATGGCGGTACACTTGAAAGTGCTAATGGTAATGCTTTATATGAAGGTATTGCTGAAGATGAAGACGGTACACCAGCTGCTTTAGAATCATATGTAAGCGCTATTAAAGTAGATGGCGGTTCATTTGTTGGTGCTGAAGGAAAAGACAGTGTGGCTGCAACAGCTTATCCTGAAGAAAAATTCATAAATGGTGGACAATTCTCTAGTGATGTATCTAAAAACTTAACTAGCGACGTAAAACTTGTTCAAGATGAATCAGGAAATTATGTTGTTGAAACAGTTGATTCTGAAATTACTGAAACACCTAGTGAACCAGAAATTGAAAATCCAAGCACTAACGATAATGTTTTAACTTATATAGTTATTGGTTTAATCGCTGTTGCTGGAATTATCGGAACAACTCTTTATTTGAAAAAAAGTAAAGTTAGATAATTTAAGTTTAATAGGGAGATGATAAGTGATTTTATCATCTCTTTTAATATGTAATAAAGTTTTACTAAATTAATATAATTAAATACATTTTTGTAAACTTCCACATAACATACTTGCATTACCCCTAAAAATAATATATAATTTTAATATT
>ERZ779898.391-NODE-391-length-20641-cov-2.777956_pt1 | contig 20641 bp, 16 predicted proteins | sample MGYA00511902_ERZ779898 | MGnify/ENA primary metagenome ERZ779898 (study PRJEB29588, sample SAMEA2144588) | human gut metagenome | biome: human gut; feature: human-associated habitat; material: faeces | place: Denmark | collected 2008/2010 ...
AAAAAACGCATTTTCAAAATTTCATGCGTTTATCCTGATTTTAAAAGCCAACATCTTCTTTTTTTCTACTATATGTGATAAAATTAAAACGGATGGTGGCTTATGAATTATAGCTTTGATGATATAAAAAGAATATTAAGTAAAGAAGATATTGATAAATATGATAAAAAGATTGTATATTATTTATATTCATTATTAAATAATTTTGATAAAAAAAGTTTATGGCTATATAATTTAGATAAAAAAAACACTTTTAATAATATGAATAGTATTGAAGAAATTATATACAGTATAGGTGATAGAAAATTAACCGATATTGAAAGAATTTCTTTAGCACTTGATAGCTTAGAAAAAAATATTAAACCTGATAAAGAATCAAGTAAAAATATATTAGAAACAATTCAATTAATGCGTCAAATTTTAAAAAATAAAGCTGTATCACCGAGCTTAATAAATTATTTAAAGAAATTAATAGTTGAAATGCAAATTATTTTAGGACAAGATATAACATTCTATAGCGTTGCAGAGAATTTGTTTGAAGAAAAAATGCTAAAATTAACTAGGAATTATAGGGGCTATTGATAATATGAATATAGGAATACTAAAAAAATATCTAAAAGATAGAATAAAAGAATATCAAGAAAAAGAGAAATTGTTAAATGAAAAAATAAAATTAAATACTAGTTTAGATGAGGTAATTGAATCTTTACAAGAAAATATTACTGTAATTAGTGAAGATTCATTAAATGCTTTAATTAATATGGTATCCGGTGATGATTTTGATATACTTCATCTTAATGAAATAAAGAAATTGCTTCCTTATTGGAAATTAATGGATGTTGAAAAACAAATCATTATATCTAATTATATTAATGCTTTTGTTAAAAAAGTAAAAGAAAAGCAAGAAGAAAATAGAAATAGCTATTATCAAGAAAAGGAAATAGTATTATCACAAATTCAAATTTTAGAAGAATATAATGCTTTAATAGATGATAATAAAATAGTTAGACCAATTGGTAAAGATAAATTTGCTTTATTTATTGAATTTTTAAATGGGTTAGAACTTAATGAAAAAGTAAAACAACAATTAATTATTGAATTTTATGAATATAACATAAAATTTTATGAAAAAGAAAAACAAGCAAAACAAAATATAATTGCAGATGAAATAAATACTAAAGCTAGTGAATTAGCTAAAGCTTTAAGGGAACCGCAAGAATTTGAAGTTACTAATATATCAGAAATTTTAAAACAAATTAAAGATAATTCTACTGAACCAGAATTAGAAGTAATTGAAAAAATAATTATTATATATAATGAACTTAAAGATAGTACAGAAATTAACAATAATGAATTGTTAAAGGGCTTTTTAACTGATGCATATGAAATACAAGATCATATAGATATATGGAATCTAGAAAGCGATGCTAAAAGTGCAATATTAACGGATTTAGTATTATATTTAATACCTAATTATAATAAACATAAAGAAGAAATATTAAATATTTTTAAAGAAATAATTAAGGTATATATAACTATTAAAGAAGAAAAAATTAGCGAAAAAGATAGTATAGAATTAAGTGAAGAAGATACATTATTTATTGATGAATCAATGAGATTTGTTGCTAAACAAAATGAGAGGTTTAGAGATTTATCCGAACGAGATAAAAATATTTTAGAGAGTATGAATGAATGTATTCTTCGTGGCAAAAGTGACGAAGCTAAATTAATAAGTCCAAAATATTCTTTATTAGAAGTGTCATTGTATGCAAATATTAAAGAATATTATAGTATTTTATTTTCATTACAAGAAATGGTTAATAAAAAGGATGAATATGCAGCAGCAATAGGATTAAATGATACAAAAAATACTATAGATTTGTATTTAAATAATTTAAAAGAATTAGATGCTAAAATAAAAGAAATAGTAAAAGGACTTCAAGAAAGTTTAATAAAACCAACAGAAGAATCAATTGGTGGTAAAAGTAAAAATATAGTAATATTCCCTTATGCTGGTATAGAATTAATTAAAGATATAAAGGAAGCTAGTGTTGAAAATGATTATAATGAAACATTGCCAAGGCTTAAAGCTACTCTGGAGAAAATGGAAAATTATGATGCCAACACTTTATTTGCAGATACCGAAGAAATAAAGCCAGCAGATAAAGGCCCAACAGATATAGGATTGCAAAAATTAAGAAAAAATAATGCTCCTAGAAGAATTAGAAAAGGAGATATTAGAGTAGGTTTTATAACTGTAGGAGTTACACCAAATAATTTTGAATATTTAAAAGAAAATTATGGTTTAGATAGAAATTTTAGAGTTTATTTAGTCTATACATTATTATATAAAAAAGGAGATCGTAGAGAATATATCAAAGCTAATACTGATTTTTATAATCAAGCAAGTGAAATATCTAAAATACTAGAATTATTTGGAAATGATTTTACTGATGAAACTTTAGCTGAGGTTCAAAATATTATTGGTAATTCACAAGACTTAATTAATAAGGTAAAAAATAACGATGAAGAATTATTAAAAAATGGTGGTGGTAGATAATGGATGAAAGAATAATTGAAATATTAAACGCTGAAAAAAGCAAAATTAAAGAGCATATTAATACTGCAACTATTTTAGATTTAGAAAAAAAGATAAGTGAATTAAAAGAAATATTAGATAATCCTAATTCTTTATTAAATTTTAATTTGGAAGAAATAAAAAAATATTTAAGTGAGTTTGAATATGCAAATTTAGAATATTTAAAACAAGCATTAGGATTAGAATACTTTTTAATAACGCATAATGAACTAGAAAGAATTAAAAGTATAATAAGTAATTTATTAGCAAAAATCAAAGAAGACTATCAAAAAGAAAAAAATGAAATAGATAAAAATACCCAAAAAGTTCAAATAATAGATAATCTTTTACATAATATCCAAAATGTATATAATAGTGGATATTTAAGTAGTGATGACTTAAAATTGTTAGTTAACATTTTAAACCAATATATGGATATTAGTGAAGTAAATAAAATAATCGGAAAATTATGTATACTATCTATTAATAATGTAGAAAAAAATAATGAAGTAGATGAAAATTTAAAAGAAGAAATACAAGTAGCTCCTGAAACAAACATTGATATTAATAAATTATCTGAAATTTTTATGGAATATGGCTATGATATTAATATTATAGCTGCTAAAAACATAAATATATTAAGAAAATATGGAGTATTCGATAATATTAGAAACATATTAAATATACTTAAAGAAAATAATATTGTTATTGATTTAAAAGAATATCAATCTCAATTTTGCATGATTTTAGCCCATAGTGATAGTGAAATAGTAAGTAATATTATTAATAATATTAAAGAAGATATAAAAAACAGTAAAAAAGATGTATTATTTCAAGATATTTTTATTAATTATTTAGAATATCCAAGTTTCTTTATTAGAAATACTCGCGCCTATGGTAGAAGAAAAAGCAAAGATTCATGGAATGATAATGAATTTGAAGTCGGTGCTTATAAAAATTATTTAGAAAATAGAGCATTTTTTACTAATCTAGGTTTAAATATGATATCAGTAATTAAAAAAAGTGGCAAAATACTTTTATTGCCAAATAAAAAAATACTAGATAATAAAAAAGTTTTTGATACCTATCATATACCCTCACAAATTTATTTATCAACGCTTTCATGTTTTAATGCAACAAATCCAGCAGAAGCAATTGATCAATTTATAGAACTTAATTGCTTTGAATATTTGCTTCAAAACTTTTCACGCGTTATTTTTAAATCTGATAATCTAGTATTTTATCGAATTATAATTGCTAATATAAGAAACATCCCGGCTTTTATGGAAAGTAACGGAAAACTTAAAGCATATGGCTATATTACCTCACCATATAATAATGAATTAGGTGTTAGTGCCTTAAATAGAAGTGAAATGGTTCAACAATATTATCCTAAAGAAATTCAAACATTTGATAGTTTTATAAATGAAGAAGAATTTGATAATAATTGGATGATGGCATTAAATAATTATTTTATAAAAAAATTGGATGAAAATTATATATATGATGAATTTTCTTATGACTTTCACGGTGTTATAATTTCTCGTTATAAAGTTTTAAGATATTATGAAATGTTAATAAGAAAATCTCAAGCAGGTACAAAAGAAGCTTTATTATACGCAATATGTAAGAATAGTATATTAAATGAAGATGAATATAATAAAATTAAAATTTGTGTAGAAAGACTGTTTAATCGAGGTGTAAATAGATAATGTTAGAATTTTTAAAAAATATTGGTATTAATGATAGAACTATATTAAAAATGATTAATGAAAATTCTGAAGCAGTAATACAAGATTTGGAATGTAACTCTGATAATGCAGTTGATATAATTGATTATTTAAAAGAATTAGATATAAAAGTTATAGATGAATTATTAGTAGATAGAATAGATTTATTTTTAAAAACTAAAAGAGAAATAATGAAATTATTTAGTAAGTTTAACATTGCTGACCTAGTTAAAGAAATAAATGATGATTATTTTAATATAGATTATATATTTGAAGAAAATGATTGAATATATTAAATAATTAAATTCCTATCTTTTCTTGTAATTTATAAATTTTATTTAATATTGATTTGTTGTTAAACTCTTCTAGTAAACATTCTAGAGGAGTTTTATAATTTAAAATTTTTCTGGGATAATTATTCATCCATTCAGCAATTTTATTAATATCTTTATTTAAGCAATTTTCAATAATGTTCCCTTTTGGAATAAAATATCATTATACTATTATGTTTTTCATTAGTTTCTTTTTCTCCGAAACAATAGAGATGGCAAAAAAATATTTTAGTTTTTGTATCTTTTATAATGGACAAAAAGTCTGCAAATTCAGTTCCGTTATCAGTTGTAAGAGATTTAAAAATTATTTCATATCCTGTTTTTCTTTCGGTTAAAGTCATTAAATGTATTGCTTTGGGGTTTAGATCTTTTAGAAGATTTAAAGCTAGACGTAAAGGATTATTTTCCATTAAAAAAGAAGTAGCTATTTAAGCTACCTCATATGTTAATTATCTTGTGCTGCACACTATTTAACAATTAACCTTTAATCATTAACATCACATGGTGTGATGATTTTATCTTTTGGAGCAAGTGAGGAGGATCGAACTCCCATCTCAACCTTGGCAAGGTCGTATACTAGCCATTGTACTACACCTGCGTAAATAAATTGTATCAAATATCTACTTTTTTTGCAAGAAGAATTGCTAAAAAATGTAATTATTGTTATAATTGTTTAAGTAAGAAGGGAAAATATGAAGAAAAAAGTATTGAATTGTCTTAGAGCGATACGCAAAAATGTCGTTGAATATATAATTACTAATCGTTTATTTATATCTTATGTAATATTATCCTTATTGGGCACAATGTTGGTAAGAAAATTTACTTTAGGGACATTTTTTAGCTTTAAACCATTTATAACTGATTTAGGTATAATTCTTATCGTCGGTGGTCTTGGTTATTTTGTTAAACCTAAAAATCAATTTAAATATTATTTTATATGGTTAATAATTTTTACTTTGATAAATATAATTAGTTCAATTTACTATACTTTTTACACATCATTTGCTTCTTTTGGCGAAATTGCAACAGTTGGTCAAGCTGAAACAGTGACAGGATCAATTTTTGAGCGTATTCGTTTTGTAGATTTAATGTACATATTATTTCCAGTTATCTTCTATTTAATTCACAAAAAATTATTATCATCATCATATTATTATTTCATTGATAAAATTGAAAAAGGCAAAAAAATGCTTATTACTACCGTTTTAGTTGGAGTATTATGCCTTGCTTATAGTTTTGGTGTTGCTACTAGCACTGATTATAGCAGATTGACTAAACAATGGAATCGTATTTATATCGTCGAAAGATTTGGAATTTTAATGTATCAAATTAATGACTTAGTTCAATTTTTAACTCCTCAAATAAGTAGTCTTTTTGGTTATGACGATGCCCTAGCGGCCTTCAGTGAATATTTTGATAATAAAGAAAGTCACGTAGATAATGAATACACTGGTATATTAAAAGGCAAAAATATTGTTTTTGTCCATATGGAAAGCATGCAAACATTTTTGATGGAATTAGAATTTAACGGTCAACAAGTTACTCCAAACTTAAATAGACTAGCTAGCGAAGGAATGTTTTTTTCAAATTTTTACCCTCAAGTAAGTACTGGTACAAGTTCAGATACTGAATTTACGCTTCTTAGTGGGTTAATGCCTGCATCTAGTGGTACTGTTTTCGTTAGCTACTATGATAGAAATTATTTTACAATACCTAAATATCTAAATAATATAGGATATCATACATTTAGTATGCATGGTAACCTTGCTTCTATGTGGAATCGTAACCGGGCTCATCCGTCTTTGGGGTACGACGATATGTATTTTGAAGAATCTTATACCTATACTGATGCTGATGTTATTAACTTAGGAATAAATGATCGACTATTTTTTGAACAAGCAATTCCTATAATGGAAAATATTGAATCAACTTATGAAAATTATATGGGAACAGTAATAACTTTATCAAATCATTCCCCATTTTCAATCGCTAGTGAATATAGTACGCTTGATTTGACTAGTCATTACAATACTGTAGACCCTGTTACTGGTGAAGTAACAGAACATGCTGTTGATTATTTATCCGATTCTTCGGTTGGAGAATATATAAAAAGTGCTAATTATGCCGATATGGCCCTTGGAGACTTTATAAATTATATTAATGAATCTCCAGCTTTTGAAGATACTGTATTTGTCTTTTATGGTGACCATGATGCCAAGCTTTCTCGAAGCGAAATAAATTATCTTTATAATTTAAATCCCGAAACCGGAGATGTCTATGAAGAAGAAGATCCTAATTATGTGGAATATGATTATTATGCCCATGAACTAAATAAAAATACCCCATTAATCATTTGGACGAAAGATCAAGAATTAAAAGATGTATTTAGTGGTGAAGTAACATATACAACAGGTATGTATAATGTTGCAGCAACCATACTAAATATGTATGGAATATATAATAAATATACTATGGGAGAAGATATTTTTAGTGTTAAGAACGATAACATGGTTGTATATCCTAATGGCAACGTTTTGACAAACAAAGTATATTATAATAATTCTACTGGAGAATATAAGGTTTTAAATAACGAAACTTTAGATGAAGACTATATTAGTACTATTAGTGCTAATGCTGAAAAAATACTAGACGTTTCTAATTCTATAATAGTTTACAATCTATTAGATTCAGTTGAAATGAGCGAGGAATGATATGAAGAAAAAATATAAAATAGTTTTAATAACAATAGCAATATTGATAGTAATTATTATTGCTTCAATAATTATATTTAATGTCTTTAAGGATAGCGACGCTAAAGAACCTGTAAAAGTTGTAGATAGTATTGATAATTTTGATTATACATTAGATGATCGTGATACAGAACTCATGAAAAATACTTATAAAGAATTAAAAGAAGTATTATCAGCTACTGAAGTTGATTATGAAGCTTATGCTAAACTTTTATCTGAACTATTTGTTATTGACTTATTTACAATGAATAATAAGATAAATCGTTATGATGTTGGTAGCACAGAATATGTCTATCCTGAGAGCGTTGAAAACTTCAAAATTAACGTTGAAGATACAATTTACAAAACCATGGAAAATAATTCAAACGGAAAAAGGAAACAAAATTTACCAGAAGTTAGCAGCATAGATGAATCCACTGCTGAAGCTTCAACTTTTACAATTGGAGAAGAAGAATACGATAGTTATGTTGTAACTTTGTCGTGGTCTTATGAAAAAAATTTAGGTTATGATACTAATGCTACAATAACTTTAGTTCCAATGAACGAAAAACTTTATGTAGTAGAATATGTAACAGGAGAATAAAAGGGATGAATAAATTTTTTAGAAAATTAAAAAAATCAAATAGAATATGTCGATATATTTACTATTTTATTAGCATTGTTTATATTGTAAGTCTATTCTTTTTTATCAAGAACTTATTAAGTTTAGCTGGCATTGAAACAATACTTAGAATAGTATTTATTATCTTTTTTATCTTATATATAATATTATACTGTTTTTGGAATCTTTTGAATTTACTTCGTCGTAAGTATAAAGCTTTAATTATTACCTCAATTATATCTTTTATATTTATTATTATTTTTTGTGTTGGCTCATATTATATAAACATGGTTTATAAAAATATCGATAATATTACTGAAAGCAAAAAATTAATGTATACTACATATTTAATTTCTTTAAAAGATACTGATTTTGATAATGATTCTAATATAGGTATACTTGATGATGAAAACAAAATAGAGTGGAATGTTTTAGCTCAAAAATTATATAGCGAAGAAAAACTTGCTAATAGTATAACAGATTATAATGATTATAATGTAATGCTTAGAGACCTTTATAATGAAGAAATTGATGCTATATTTGTTCCAGGTAATTATGTAACTTTATTTAGTAGTGAAGAAGAATATCAAAATATCGCTAGTGAAACAAAAATTTTGTATGAGTATAGCGAAGAAATGGATAATCAAGATCTCATTTTAGCGAGCAATAAAGACTTTAATGAACCACTTGCTTTCTTGCTTATGGGTGTAGATTCAGAAACTTCTGGACTTAATGCTAATGCAGCCTTTAATGGGGATACGTTGATGCTTATTTCTTTTAATCCTAAAACTCTTACTGCAACAATGGTAAGTATTCCAAGAGATACTTATGTGCCAATTGCTTGCAATAATAATCGATATGCCAAAATTAATTCTTCTGCTGCCTATGGAACAAGTTGCGTAATTGATACGGTTAGTAACTTTTTAGATGTTGAAATAGATTATTATGTCAAAATTAATTTTAAAGGAGTAGTTGATTTAGTTGAAGCTCTTAAGGGAATTGAAGTTGATGTTGAAGCTCCAACGTATAATGCTGATGCCTATGATGGTATGATGTGCGAACAAAATTCTGACCGTCTTTTTGGAGATCATCTTGTTTGTATTGAGCCGGGCTTGCAAACATTAAATGGCGAACAAGCCTTAGCATATGCTCGAAACAGGCATCTTTATATTGGCAGTGACTTAGATCGAATAAGACATCAACAACAAGTAGTTGAAGCAATCGCTAATAAAGCTTTACAATTTAGTAGTATTAGTGATTTAAAAGATATATTAGATGCTATTAGTAATAACGTAGCAACTAATATGGATACTAATACAATCCTTTCAGGCTATAATGTAATTAAAAACATGGTTTCCAATGTTTTAGGAGGAGAAGACTTACTTAATATAAATAAAGCCTACCTAGAAACCTATAGCTTGCCAGTCTATGTTCCAAGCATGGGAACTACAACTTCTGCTCAAGGATATTATGTTGATTCTCTTGAAGATATTAAACATGCTCTAAAAGTTACACTAGGCCTTGAAGATGAAGAAGTTATTAAATCATTTAGTTTCTCAGTTAATGAACCTTATGAAATATCTAGTCCCGGTAGAGGTTTGCGAAGTGAAAAATCAAGTAGTACTTTTCCAAACTTTATTGGCAGTAGTGTAAGTGTAGCAGAAGAATTCTGCAATGAACATGGAATTACTTTCAATATTGAACATGTTGATCCTGATAGTTCTCACTATAATCCAAATGTTGCTGTTGGTTTAATTGGTGATCAAAGCGTATCCATTGGAGTTTTGGTTTCTACAGTTGACGAATTAACTGTATATGTAGTTAATAGCATTGAATCTCAAAGCGAAGAGCCGGAAGAAACTGCTCCTTCTAAAAATCCTAGTGATTCAGACGATAATAAAAATAATTCAGAAAATTCATCGTCAACAGATAAAAAAGAGGATGAAAATACTGAAAATAAAGAACAAGATACAACAAATAATTCAGATAAAGAAGAAACTGCTCCTGATGAAGAATTACCTGACATAATTTTTGGAGAATAGAAAAGCAACTACTTTTTCTTAGTTGCTTTTCTTTTAGTATTATTTCTTTTTTTTCTAGTAATTTTTTTTCTCTTAGTTGGACTTATATATCCATTAGACCTATTAGAAGCATTATTTTTAGGTTTACTAGTTTTGGCTTTACTATTATTTTCTTTGATTTTACTAACAGGACTAGCTTTTTTCTTAGTAGAAGTAGACTTATTTTTGCTGATAGAAGAATTCTTTTTAATACTTGTTGCACTTTTTTTCTTAACACTACTACTTTTAGTAGGCTTGACATTTAATTCTTTGCTCGTAGCTTTTTCATTTATATCTTTATTTTGTTTTTTCTCTTTAATATTATTAATAGATAAATTTGCTCGCACTTTCATTTTTTCAAGTTTATCTAATATTATCCAAAGCAAACCGATAACTAGAGCAAACAAATATATAGAGATTAAAACAATAAAAACAATATCTATTTTATCAAACGTTTTTCCCATCTACAACCACCACATTTAAGATTATTATATTATATTTTATTTAAAAAAAACAGTTATTTTACACACTTTTACTTATAATTTTGTATATGATTTGTCGAATTCCGTCAAAAATGATATAATTATTATGAGTATGATGGTAAGGAGGTGCTTTTGTATGCGAAAAACAATGGTTTTTGTTACACTTTTCATTTGTAGCTTTTTCTTAATACATAACGTTTCTGCTACATCGTATACTGCTAGAGCTTACATTAACTCATCTTGTAATGTTCGTACAGGTCCCGGAACTCAAAATAAACGAATTACTTCGCTTTATACAGGTTCTTATTATAATTTAGTAGTTGATCAAACTTTTGCTGACACAAACAATCATTATGATTGTAATAGCGATTGGTATCAAGTATATTACAATGGTATTGATGTCGGCTATGTATGTGGTGACCATGTTGACGTAATTCATAGTTACAACACAGACGATGTTGCACCCCAAACTACTTGCGAAGTAGAAATGAGTAATTTAGGTTTTCCATCTAGTTACTGGGGAGGCCTTTGTGCCTTAAAAGAAAGGCATCCAAATTGGCAATTTGTTGCTTTGCAAACAGGCATTGATTGGAGCTATGCCGTAGAAAGAGAAAGCTCTTGCGGTAAAAGCTACATTCAAACTTCCAATGAAGAATTCATGGATAGATCTTGTAATAATCAATATGGTTGGGATAGCTCTTGGAAAAATGCTAGTCAAACAGCTGTAGCTTATTATATGGATCCAAGAAATTTTTTGTCAGAATCTTATATTTTCCAATTTGAATATTTAAAATATTCGTCATCATTAGATAATTATTATTCGAGTAGTGTATTAGGTATTATCCAAAATTCCAACTTTTATACTTACCATTTAGGACTTAATAATAATTTAGTAGATATAATTACAGCAGTTGGTAAGGAAGTAGATGTTAGTCCAACTTTCTTAGCAGCAAGAATTTATCAAGAACTAGGTAGTGGTACTTCTTTATATAATCTTTATAGCGGTAGATATGAAGGATATGAAGATTACTATAATTTTTATAATTACGGCGTTAATGATTCTTGCGCAACAACAAACGGAACAACATATTGTGGCCTTTCTTATGCTAAAAACAATGGTTGGAAAGGTGTAACCACTGCAATAAAAGGTGGAGCAAGCTCTATATCTTCAAGTTATATTAATGTTGGACAATATACAACATATTTACAAAAATTTAACTTAATTCCAACTAATATGAATCAACAATTTACCCATCAATTCCAAACTAATATAGTTGCTCCATCATCAGAATCAATTACTTCTTATAAATCATACAATGAGGTTGGTTTATTAAATCAAGCATTTGTCTTTTATATTCCAGTATTTACTAATATGAATGCTACTATTAGTAATAGTAATAGTGGGGGCACTGGCGAAGAACCTAGTACTGATCCTAGTACTATGGATATAAGCACTATTGTTACATCTAGTGGTTATAAATATCAAAGTGGCTATATGACAGGAGTTGAAGTTGGAACTGATGTATCAACCGTAAAAGGATCTTTAGAATCTGTTGCTGGACTTAACAATATCATAGTATTTGATAGCAGTGGTAATATTATAAATAGCGGAATAGTTAAAACCGGAATGAAAATCCAAATTAACAACGCTTATGGTAGTGAAACATTACAAATTGCTATTAAAGGCGATACATCTGGAGATGGTGTAATAAATGTATTAGATTTATTGCAAGTACAAAAAAATATTTTAGGAGTATATAATTTTAGTGGTGTACATAAACTTGCAGCAGATACATCTGGAGATGGCATAATAAATGTGTTAGATTTATTACAAATACAAAAAAACATATTAGGTGTATCTAGTATACAACAATAGGAGGCGATTTTTTGAAAAAAATAAAATTATATGTTTGTATTTTATTAAGTGTATTTTTATTTCCTTTAGGGGTCAAAGCTGCTGATGGAAACATAAGTATAACTGGCACTTCTAGTGCTGTTATTGGGAATACTGTATCAATTACAGTAACTTTATCTAGTTCTACGCCGATTGGAAGTTGGGAAATAGATGTAAGTTATGATGATAGTTATTTGCAGTTAATAAGAACCAGTAATCCCTTAGGAGGAAATGCTATTATTGGATATATGGATACTGTTAATGGAGTAACAAAACAAACTTATACTTATATATTTAAAGCTTTAAAAAAAGGCACAACTAAAGTAGGTATTGCTAGCAATACAGTGTATTCGGTTGATGAAAAATTAATGAGTATTTCATCATCTAGCAAATCTGTACGTATTATGACTCAAGCAGAACTTGAAGCATCTTATTCAAAAGATAATGATTTAAAAAGTTTGTCTGTTGAAGGATTTGAATTATCACCAGCATTTTCTAAAGATATCACAGAATACACTGTAACAGTACCTGAAGATACTAAAGAGATTACAATTAATGCTGCCGAAAATGATTCCGCTGCATCTGTAACGGGAACAGGTACTTTTGAAGTTACTCAAGGGACAAATACTTTCCCAATTGTTGTAAGAGCAGAAAATGGTAGTGAAAAAACATACACAATTACGGTTGATGTAACCGATTCGAATCCAATAAATGTTACAGTTGGTGATGTTGCATATACAGTTGTAAAGGTAAAAGAATTCTTGCCAACAATTAATGCTTACCAAGAGACAACTGTTAATATAAGTGATTTTGAAATACCAGCATATACAAGTGAACTTACAGGTTTTACATTGGTTGGTTTAAAGGATAGTGAAGGCAATATCTCCTTATTTATATACGATGCTGATACTAATACTTATACGCCATATACAGAATTACAATTTAATCAACTTACAATTTATGTTAAAGAAACTAGTGAAGTATTAGATGGATATGAATATGGCACAATAGCTATTAATGATATAGAAGTTCCGGCATATTATACTTCTGCTAGTTCAAGATTTGCTATAATTTATGGTATTAATGTAGAAACTGGGGAAGAAGGATTTTTCAAGTATGATAAGACAGATCAAAGTATTCAAAAATACGATGATGAAATGATTAATGATTTGCTTGAAAAGAATAAAGTTTATTCTTACATAATTATTGGTTTTAGTGCTATATTAGTTGTTATGTTTATTGTCTTAATTGCTACATTACGTAAAGGACGTAGAAAGAAAAATAAAAATATTAATGTAACAGAAGTAAAAATACTTGATGATGATAAAAAGAAAAAGACAAAGACAATAGAGGAAGATGATAAGCAAGATAGTGAAAATAATACAAAAGAATTAAATGTAATTGAAGAAGTAAATAATGATGATTTTAAACTTGATGAAGAAATGTATGATAAAGTAGATAATAAGAAAAAGAAAAAAAAGAGTAAAGGTAAGAAAAAATAAAGGTAGTAGTAATGATAGAAGAGTTTAAAAAGTTAGGCAAAGATGAGATATTTGATAATTATAGTCAAATAATTGAAGATTTTAAAGATTATGATGATATTGATGAGATTGAAATGATTGAGACGGTTAAAAATTTTTATTTAAGTGATTATCATCATGTTATTGATATTTGTTCCCTAAAGGAATTAGAATTATTAGAAAAACTTTTAAATGATAAAATTAGCACGGAAGATATTTTAAACAATATTATATTAATTCATGAATTACAAGAAAAGTTTTTGGTAAGTCACAAAAATTACCATATTTGCAAGGAATTAATAGGTGTAATAAAAGATGCACTAGATAATTATGATGAAGATGAAGTTCATAGAAAAGATAACATTAATGAAATTGCTATTGGTTTGGTTAGGGCTTTTGGTTTTATTATTCCTGATATAATTATACAAATAACAGCAATGTATACCAATATATCTAATGAGGATGTCAAAAAACATATGGATAATAATTTAAATTTTAAATTTTATGTTATGAATGATTCTACTTATGTGCCAAGTATAGATGGAGAAATTTCCCAATTTACTTATGCTAAATATTGGGAATTTAAAGATGAATTTGAAGAAGCAAAAAAAGAAAGCCCCTTAATAAATACAATTCATACTAATTTTGAAGATTTTGTTTATATGGGAAGATATATGGGATTAAATATTAATAACCCTAAAGTAAAAAAAATGTATGATTATATTAAAGACAATGTTTTGGCTCCGGGTATAATTTTTTCAATAAATATGCATGTTTTGTTAAATGATGATTGGGAAAATTTTATTAAATATTTAAAAAAACCTATTGATTCCACAATTCTTATCATCGATGCTACAAATTGTGTTATTCATCAAACAAATGAAATTGATATATTAGATATTAAAGATGAAAAAAAATTTAGAAAAATATTTAATGATGCTTTAGATGAAATACCTTCTGGATATTATAATACTTTAACTAAAAACGAAGCATTAAAATATTTAAAAGATAAGGAAAAGGTTGATAATGCATATGAAGATTTTAATGAAATTCAAGTTAATGCTTGTATAGAACCAAAAGATGCAAAGTTATTTTATAAATTATATTTTGCTTTATTAGAATATACTAATAATACCTATAAAGTTAATACTAGAATAAAAAAAATATATAATCAACAATATATTAATCCAGAAAATATTAAAGATATTGTGGAAAAATTTTGGAAAAATAAAGATAAAATAATTGAAGATTTTATTAAATTAAATCCATATGATTTTAATAATACAGAGAAAAGGATTATAACTGAATTTAAAAAAGGAATTAGAAAAGAATTTATAATTGCTAAATATGAAAAAAAATATACTTTAATTATGCCAATGGATAATGAAAAAATTGTTTATATGGTAAAGGGAATAAATACAAGTATTGATGAGGTTGTTCATAGTGAAAATTTACCATATATTGCAAAAACTACACTTTTACCTTTTAAAGATAATATTATATATGATAGTTTGTTTTTTGGTTATGCAATGAGTATTGGACCTAATATAAGGAATAATATTAGAAAAAATATTAATAAAGCTAAAAGAATAAGTAAATTATAAATTATTTGAAAAACTACTTTGGTAGTTTTTTTCTTGAATAAATAAATAAATTTTGATACCATAGTAATGGTGATACTAGAAATGGAAGATTATAAAAAAACAAAAGAAGAAATATTAAAAGATTATAAAACTTCTTTGGACGGGTTAAGTGATGCTGAGGCTAAAAGAAGATTGAATCTTTTTGGAAAAAATGTATTAATAGAGAAAAATAAAAAAAGTAAATTACGCATATTTATTGATCAATTTAAAAATGTAATGATTATCCTTTTATTAGTTGTAGGATTAATGTCGCTATTTTATGCAATATTTACTGATGGAGACTTTTTAGAACCAATCGTTATTTTAGGTACAACTTTAATTAATTGTTTTATGGGTTATTTACAAGAATCAAAGGCTGAAGATGCTATTGAAAAACTTAAAAGTTATCAATCAAATAAAACTACTGTAAAGAGAAATGGTAATTTAGAAGAAATAAATTCTGATGCTTTAGTTGAAGGAGATTATATCATTTTAGAAGCAGGAGATAAGATTCCTGCAGATGCTAGAATAATTGAGTCATATTTTGCTAAATGTGATGAGTCAATACTTACTGGTGAGAGTATGAGTGTTGAAAAGATTGATACTCCCATTAATAAGAGTGCGTTATTATCGGAAAGATATAATATGGTTTATTCGGGGACAGTTTTAGTTGCTGGTAAGGTTGAGGCTATCGTTGTAGAAACAGGTATGGATACCGAAATTGGTAAAATTGCAGCAACTATAGATACAAAAGAAGAACCAATTACACCATTACAAGTAAAGGTAAAGAAAATTTCGACATTTATCTCTGGCATTGCAGCATTTTTAGTAGCATTTGTTTTATGCTATGGTGTAATAATGGATTACACCGTTTTAAATGTTGTTATGCTTTGTATTTCGATGATTGTTGCAAGTGTTCCTGAGTGTCTTCCAATTGCAATAACTGCAACATTATCTATTGGTGTTAGTCAAATGGCTAAGAAAAAATCAATTGTTAGAAATATGGCAGCAATTGAAACTTTGGGTGCAACTGAAGTAATTTGTACTGATAAAACAGGAACTCTTACTACTAATAAAATGGAAGTAATAAAAATATTTACTAATAATGAGACAATTAATTTAAAAGATATTAAAAAATATCCAGAACTGATGGACATTATGATGTTTTGCAATAATGCTACTAGTGATGGTGGTGAGTTTACAGGGGACTCTGTAGAAGTTGCTTTGAGTAATTTTTTAACAAAAAATAAAGTAAATATTTTAAAAAAGATAAAAGAAAATAAAAGAAAATTAGAACTTCCTTTTGATTCTAACCGTAAAATGATGAGTACTATTTATGATAAAGATGGTAAAGAAATTATTTATACTAAAGGTGGTTTAGAAGCAATTCTTAAAAGTTCTAGCCATATTTTGATTAATGGTAAAGAAGAAAAGTTAACAAAAAAAATAAAGGATGAATATTTGCAAATTGAAGATGAATATTCTCATGATGCCTTAAAAGTTTTAGCTTTTGCTTATAAAAAAATTGATAAAAAAATAACTAAAGAAAGTGATTACTTTAAAGAAGAAAAAGGTCTTACTTTAGGAGGTATTATTGGTCTTAAAGATCCTGCTAGAAAAAATGTTAAAGAAGCGATTCTTACATGTCGTGAAGCTCATATCCGTCCGATAATGCTTACTGGAGATAACCTTGCAACTGCTCTAGCAATCGCTAAAGAAGTAGGCATTTGTGAAAGCGATGAAGATGGTGTTAATGCGAGTGATTTAAATAATTTAAAATCAAAAGAAGTAATTGAATACGTTAATAAATATTCAGTATTTGCTCGCGTTAGCCCTGAAAATAAACTGCAAATTGTTAAAGCCTTACAAAAGATGGGTAAAGTTGTTGCTATGACAGGGGATGGAGTAAATGATGCGCCGGCGATGAAACTTGCTAATGTTGGTGTTGGAATGGGCAAAAGTGGTACCGATGTTACTAAAAATGTTGCAGATATAATACTTTTAGATGATTCATATAACACTATTACTACTGCTGTATCGGAAGGAAGAAGAATATATGATAATGTTATAACTAATGTTTTATATAATTTATCAAGTAATTTCACAGAAATTGTTATAATTTTACTTGGTATGTTTATGGGAAGTAATATTATTGGAGCAATACATGTTTTATATATTGACCTTGTTGCAGATACACTTCCATCTATTTGTCTTGCTTTTGAAGGTGCATCTAAAAATAATATGAAGAAGAAACCTAATGGTTTAAATAGAAGAATTTTTACACCATTTTTTATGGCATTCTTGATATTTTCTGTAATACTTGAAGCAGGTATAAGTATATTGGTATATTTCTTATTTAAAGATAATGGAGTAGAAATTGCTCAAACGCTTGCTTTATTTAGTATAGTAATTAATGAATTTGTTTTTGCTTATAATTGTCGGAGTTTAAAAGAACCAATTATTGAAAGAGGAATATTTTCTAATAAACATTTAAATATTGGAATACTTATATTATTTGCAATTCAACTTATTGTCTTCTTTACACCAGTTGGTAAAATATTTGGTTTAGAAATAATAACTTTATCGCAATTTGCTTTTGTAATACTTGTTAATTTGGCAGCGTTTATATTCTTAGAACTAGTTAAACCATTACTTAGGTTATTTAAAGATGAATAAATACGATATAATAAAATAACTTTGGGAGGTTTAAAATGGATGTTGCTAAAATAAAAAAGAGTTAATTGAACAGAAAAAAAGCAAATTTAAAGGAAATATATACCAATTCTCTCAAGTTTGTTTTGCTTATAATTCTAATAAAATTGAAGGAAGTAGGTTAACCGAAGAACAAACTGAAGCAATTTTTGATACATCTTCATTTATTTCTAAAGATGATAGTTTAATTAAACTAGATGATTTGATTGAATCTAAAAATCATTTTAAATTATTTGATTATATGTTAGATAATATAGATAAGCCATTATCTAAAGAAATGTTAATAGAAATGAATGTGTTATTAAAAAGAGGAACTACTGATGAAGATAATTCAAGATACAACGTCGGTGGTTTTAAAGTAGTTCCCAATATAATGGGAACTGTTAATGTAATTAAAACAACACCACCAGAGAATGTAGAGCAAGAATTGGATGAATTGCTAGAAAAATATAAAACTTTAGAAAAAGTATCAATTAAAGATATAATATGGTTTCATGTAGTTTTTGAACGAATTCACCCTTTTGGGGATGGTAATGGTAGGGTTGGAAGAGTTATTATGTTTAAAGAATGTTTAAAAAATAATATTATGCCTTTTATAATTTTAGATCAAGATAAAGAGTATTATCTCAGAGGATTAAAAGAATATAATAGAGATAATAAGTATTTGATTGATACCATAATGCATTCCCAAGATATTTATGAAGATATCGCTAATCAATTATTAGATTTTGAAATTAATGAATAGTCGCAGGACTATTTTTTTAGACAAAAGTTTTCCGAAAGTAAAATAATGTGTTGATTAAATATAAATAATTTGATATAGTTAAATCAGTAAATATGGGGGGCTTATGAATATATCAAAATTTAATACACTTCTTACAATGGAATACTTAACTAATAATGTTGAGAATCTTTATTTTGAGAGAAAAAGTGCTAGAATTAGCAATAATGATTTAGCAAATGAGATTGCAGCAATGGCTAATGCAAATGGAGGAACAATTGTTGTTGGTATAACCGATGATGGTAAAATTGAGGGATTTAGTGAAGTAGGAGATACAAAACTAAACAATATTCAAAAAGTAGTTAATAATTTTTTGAAACCTTCTCCTGTTTATAAAACAGAAATTATTAAAATAAAAAATACCAAGGGTGAAGAAGATCATTTAATATTATTTCACGTTTCACCAGCAAATGACTTTGTAGTACATAATAATAAAGATGAAGTTTACTTAAGGCAAGGAGATTCTACTATTAAACTTACTCACGATCAAATTAGAAGTTTGGAATATGAAAGGCATGAAAGAAACTTTGAAACAATAGTGCTTCCAAGTACTAGTATTGATGATGTTGATTTAGAAGTAATGGAAATATATAAAGAAAAAATTCATGCTACAAATTTATCCAATGAACAAGTTTTAAAAGCTAGAGGATTTTTAGTTAATTATAATGGCAAGTATTCTTTAACTAATGCAGGTATGCTTTTATTTGGCAAAAATCCAACTATTTATTTTCCACAAGCAAGAGTTAGAGTTTTAAAATTTGAAGGAACAGAATTTCAAGTTGGAACAGACATGAATATAGTAAAAGATAAAACTTTTGATAGGTGTTTGTATAGAATAATTAATGAAGCAAGTGATTTTATAAGGTCACAGTTAAGAGAATTTACTTATCTGCATCCCGATGGCTTTTTTAAAACCATTCCTGAGTATCCAGAATTTGCTTGGTATGAAGGTATGGTTAATGCTATTATTCATCGTGATTATTCTAATTATGGAGATCACATAACTATCAGGCTTTATGATGATAGAATGGAGATAAAAAGTCCGGGAAGACTTGGTGGGGTAGTAACTTTAGATAATATGAAGTATGAAAGATATTCTAGAAATCCACAGATATCTCGAGTATTAGCAGAATTGGGTATAGTTAGAGAACTAAATGAAGGTATAAAAAGAATGTGTAGAGAAATGAAAGAGTTTTTCTTAAAAGAACCAATTTATTCTACTCCAAATAATAGTTCTGTATTATTAGTTTTAGATAATAATATTGAGGCTAGAAGTAAAAGGAAAAGAGAAACTTTAGAAAAGAAAGAAAAAATAAATGCAGTATGGGATGATTTGAATTATCAAGAAAAGAAAGTGTTACAAACAATATATGAAAATGGAAGTATTACATCAATGGAAACTGCAGAATTAATAGCTAGAGGAAAGACTACAGCGGTGAAGTTATTAAATAAATTGATTGAAAAAGACTTAATAGTGTGGACAGGTACTGATAAAAGAGATGCTTATGGAAATTATATTATGAAATAATTTATAAAATTCTGCCCGTATTTGATTATACATTTTTTCTACCCCCTATTA